>Ga0207113_1002_pt1 | contig 118559 bp, 101 predicted proteins | sample Alteio_BWMinHeat_69_FD_153559 | JGI IMG/M metagenome (GOLD analysis project Ga0207113, IMG submission 153559) | Enriched cells from forest soil in Barre Woods Harvard Forest LTER site, Petersham, Massachusetts, United States -... | ecosystem: Environmental > Terrestrial > Soil > Temperate forest... | reverse complement strand
AGATCAAGATTAAGCGAAGCATCTCCACCGCGAAGCGATTCAGTAGCTGCTGGTGTTGCCTGTCGAACAAGATGCGTTGGTGCCACACTTGGTAATAACATCGCCACAGGCGCCGAAGGCACTGTTTGTCATGCAACACTACTTATCTCACAAGGGCGCGGCGATGTTCCACCAATAAAATACGCATGTGTTGCTAAACGCCTGAATGGATCGATTGAAGAAGAAAAAAATAAGCCTGATGAATTTGTTTTACACGAATTGATACGCGATGATCATACATCATCGATTCAATCGGGAGTTGTTAGACTTGTTCATACCATGTTTATTAATGGTTACTGGTATGCTTTTTATCCAGAGTGTCTTCCTTTGTCGGATATGATGGATGATATTACGGCATTATACCATCCTAGCGATCCATCAAAAAACGAAGCGACATTACTTGGTAACAATCCTAGCGATGAAACGAAAAGAAAAGAACATCGATTACATCAAAATATATTGCTAGATTTTTTTCGCTCTATGGTTCGCGGATTAGGAACACTTAAAAAAAAAACAGTGTGGTACATTGTGATATTAAACCTGGCAATATAGGTTTTTTTCTACCCACGCCTCATAACCATGACTCTGGTTTTAGTTCCTTTGATCTTGGAATTGCTAAAAAATTACCCTCGCTTATTGAGCCGGGCCCGAGATTTCAGGGCACACCACGCTACGTAGCACCTGAAGTGGTATCTGAGAAAAAATATGGTTTTCCAGCGGACGTGTGGAGTTATGGGCAAATATTCCGTGAGTTTTGTGGTTTAATGCCTTTGTATGTTAAAACTGAGCGCGACCCTGAAAAAATTTTCGTGAATATAAACGTTAATGCAACAATGATCGCGAAGAGCGACGCTATTGAACAGAGTGAGGAAGAGGATGAAAGAAATCCTGTGAGTGACTTAGAAAAATGGGAGAATTTAGAAAAAGACATTAGCACCAGCGATAATTTTGATACTTGCATGCAACGTATTCGGGAGGCCATGTGTGAAGTTTTGCCGCAACATCGTCCATCTGTAGAACAGCTTAGATCTGCACTGATGAGGCTTGAAGAATTGGCAAAAAACTTAGCGCCTGTTGATGAAGAGACAAGCATGAATTATTATGTCAATCTGTCTGAGAGAAAAAAACGGGCAGTGGCTCGGCAAAATCCAAAAAATTCACAGGAGGATACGGTTTTTACCAAAGCTGCTACTACGCCGCGTACTCCAGAGGCTTCCGCACCATCAGGATCCCTAAAATTTTTTCCAGAACGGGTTACAGCAGTTACACGCACAGACAGTAATATAAAGAAACCTGTGTGTGACGACAGAAGACCAGGCTCAGCATAACAACAAACCACTCCAAACTTGCTTACGCGCGTTGCTCCTTTCGCGTTCAGTTAATTAAGTTGAGAATGGCGTTAATCCCAAGTTATTTTTAGTTGTGATTGCATTATGACGTAATATCTGAAAAAATCATCCCTATTTTTATGGATAATGATCATAGGGAAATAACATCATGACGCAATCCAATCTCAAACCCGTCTATATTATCGACGGTGCACGTACTCCCTTATTAAAAGCAAAAACAGAACGCGGCCCATTTTCAGCGAGCGATTTAGCAGTTGCTGCTGGACGAACGTTATTAACGCGACAGTCTTTTTCGCCGAGTGATATCGATGAAGTGATTGTTGGCTGCATGATGCCAAGCGAAGATGAAGCGAATATTGCTCGTGTTATCGCATTGCGTTTAGGCTGCGGAAATAAAGTGCCTGCGTGGACCGTTCAAAGAAATTGCGCATCCGGTATGCAATCACTTGATTGCGCATACAAAGATATTGCAACCGGTCGCGCGAATTTAGTATTGGCGGGCGGCACAGAAGCGATGAGTCGCGCACCCTTATTGTTTAAACCGGATATGGTGAATTGGTTTGGTCGACTCAATGCGGCGAAATCTTTTGGTGCGAAAGCAAAAACATTATTACAATTTCGTTTGTCTTTTTTAACGCCTATTATTGCTTTATTACGCGGATTATCAGATCCATTATGCGGCATGAATATGGGACAAACCGCCGAATTATTAGCGTATCAATTCGGCATTACACGTGCGGAAATGGATGCTTTTTCAGCAGACAGTCAATCAAAAGCGGTCAAAGCCATTGAACAAAAACATTTGGCAGAAATTGCAACGTTATATGATAATGTTGGGAAATTTTACACGGTTGACGAAGGTGTGCGACGCGACACCACCGCTGAAAAACTCGGTAAATTAAAGCCTGTTTTTGATAAACCGTATGGCATGGTCACTGCGGGAAATAGTTCGCAAGTCACCGATGGCGCTGCGTTGTTAATATTAGCGAGTGAAGAAGCGATTTCAAAATATCGTCTGCCGGTTTTAGGAAAAATAGTTGATACGCAATGGGCAGCATTAGCGCCTGATGTGATGGGATTAGGTCCTGTCTATGCATCAGCACCGTTATTACAAAAAAATAATTTAACAGTATCCGATATTGATTATTGGGAAATTAACGAAGCATTTGCAGCGCAAGTCATAGCATGTACCAAAGCATTAGAATCTGAAAAATTCTGCAAAGAGCAATTGGGATTATCAAAACCGATAGGTGCGATTGATCCTGCCAAATTAAATGTGGACGGTGGCGCGATTGCCGTTGGACATCCTGTGGGTGCAACAGGCGCGCGCATTGTTTTACATTTATTACATACATTAAAACGCACGCAAACCAAACGAGGCATTGCAACGTTGTGTATCGGTGGCGGGCAGGGCGGCGCGATGCTCTTGGAAGTGTGAGCGTGAGTGTGAGTGTGAGATGCCAGTGTGGGTAAATATAAATAATCTATACTGTACCTCTGACACTCACACTGACACCTCACACTCACACTCACATTCACACTAAGGAATATTATTATGGAAAAAACCTACAATCACTTCAAACTCCACACTGACTCAAAAAATATTTTATGGCTCACCGTCGATCGCGCTAACGCCTCAGCCAATTCATTAAGCCGCGAAGTGTTCGATGAATTAAATGCCGTTTTAGACGATATCGCACAACGCAAAGTCGCTGGTGTTGTCATTTTATCCGGTAAAAATAAGGGTTTTATTGCGGGTGCTGATATTTCACAATTTACGCATTTAAAATCTAAAAAAGAAGCGTTTGATTTAATTCGTCAGGCGCAATTGGTGTTAGATAAATTAGAAGCATTGCCCGTGCCAACGGTTGCAATGATTAAAGGATTTTGTTTGGGCGGTGGATTGGAATTAGCGCTGGCGTGTCGTTATCGAATTGCTGCTGATACTGCTGATACTAAAATTGGTTTACCCGAAATTAAATTGGGTATTCATCCCGGTTGGGGCGGCACTGTTCGTCTGCCTAATTTAATTGGCGCAATCGAAGCCATGAAAATGATTTTACCGGGAGCAGCATATGACGCTAGAAAATGCGCAAAATTAGGCATTGTGGATTGCACGGTTCCAGAGCGTATGTTAAAACGCGCCGCTGAGGATTTTATTTTACGTAAACCAAAATTGCATACACCTGGTTTTATTGCGAAATTAACCGCACTTTCTTTTGTTCGCCCATTACTCGGAAAATTATTCTATAAAAATTTACGTGATAAAAAAGTGAATAAAAAACAATATCCCGCACCCTATGCCGTTGTGAAAAATTGGATTCACGATGGTGCACAAGGTGATGCAATGGTGAATGAAGCGAATTCCATTGCAGAATTAATGATTACAGATACCGCTCGCAATTTAGTCCGCATTTTCTTTTTGCAAGAAAAATTAAAAGGTATTGCAAAACAAGCAAAATTTAATAAATCAGCGTGGGTGCATGTGATTGGTGCCGGCACGATGGGTGGCGATATTGCTGCGTGGTGTGCGTTGCAAGGATTAAAAGTCACTTTACAAGATCAATCGCCTGAAAAAATTGCGCCTGCCGTTAAGCGTGCTTATAAGTTATTTCAAGGTAAATTGCGCGTACCACGTTTGGTACAAGCCGCCATGGATCGATTGCAGCCGGATGAACACGGTGTTGGCATCGCACGGGCGGATATTATTATTGAAGCCGTATTTGAAAATTTAGCGGTAAAACAAGCTATTTTTAGGAATGCCGAAGCAAAAGCAAAACCCTCTGCGATTTTGGCAACCAATACTTCTAGTATTCCATTAGAAGAAATTGCAACCGCATTAAAAAATCCAGCGCGCCTGGTTGGTATCCACTTTTTTAATCCCGTTGACAAAATGCCACTCGTTGAAATTGTCTATGGTGAAAGCACAACCGATGAAACTATTTATCAAGCAGCTGCTTTTGTAGGCGTCATTGGTCGCTTGCCATTACCCGTTGCTAGTCGTCCTGGATTTTTGGTGAATCGCGTTTTGATGCCTTATTTGATGGAAGCAATGACGTTATTTGAAGAAGGTGTGCCAGCAGCCGTTATTGATGGCGCTGCCGTTCAATTTGGTATGCCGATGGGGCCGATTGCGTTGGCAGATAAAGTGGGTCTCGATGTTTGCTTATCGGTTGCTGAAAATTTATCGCATTATTTCGGCGGAAAAGTGCCAGAACGTTTGAAATCGATGGTGAAAGACGGTCGATTGGGTGTGAAATCCGGTTACGGTTTTTATAAATATCGGCAAGGTAAAGCCATTAATACTGGAAAAGTCGATCCCGCTTCAATACCGTCTGACATTTCTGATAGAATGATTTTACGCATGCTCAATGAAGCAGTGGCTTGTTTATCCGAACAAGTCGTTTCAGAATCTGATTTGTTGGATGCGGGTATGATTTTTGGAACGGGTTTTGCACCATTTTTAGGTGGCCCGATGCAATATGCAAAAACGCGTGGCATTAAAACTGTGGTTGCACGATTGGATGGATTTGCAAAACAGTATGGTGAGCGATTTAGACCGGTTGCAGGATGGAAGCAATTGCCGGTAGCAACGGAAGAGCTGGAAATGAATTAATATGAATCGTTACCCTAATAACGAAATGTCCTTAGGCGATATTTTCAATCGTTCAGTGCGTTTGCATTATCTGACGTTGAAGCACACCATTCTTTGCATCTTTTTTATTACTATTGTGAAATATATCTCGATGATTCTTATTCAATCCGTTTCAACGCAATACCAATATTTAATTTATGTTATTGCAGCAACAGCTATCGTTTATTTTTTTTCTGCGGCATTATTCGCTACACATCGCGCTTTTATCGACGAATCTCAATCTATTCGAGTTACATTAAAAACGATATGGCATCGCGCTATTCAAATCTATACGACTTTTGCCGCGTATATTATTGGTATTATTTTGGTTGATTATTTATCGAAATTATTAGTGCTGGGTATTGATAAAATTTTTCATCAAGCAATCACTTCGAATGGCGTCACGTTAATTGTGACGACGATTTTAGTGATGGTTTATATCGCCACATTTTATTTTGCATTTCCAATCACTGTGATTGATGAAAAACCAGCGCATAAGGCATTTTACATCAGCGCATTGCTGACAGAAAAAACTAAATTTGCTGTATTAATATCATTTATGATTTTGTCAGCGGTTATTTTATTACTAACGCCAGGAATGATTAATGAATATCTTTTATCGACTTATCATTTGGATGCGTTATTCGATTTTGTGGTGTTATGTGTTGCTGTTCCGTTGTATATCAATTTGCTGTTATTTATTATTCATGATGCTAAACAGCAGGTCGTGCTTGAGTAACGGCTACGTAGATTGAAACGTTGCTTTCGGGTGCTTTTTTGCGACGCGTACCCTTGAGGGTACGCGTCACAAAAAATCACCTCAAAATCAAACGTTTTAGTTATTTAGACGTGGGTGCATTTTTTAATTTTCAGTTTCGTCTTGTGCAACAGCAGCAACTGCTTCTGCATCTAATTCTTGTAACGAAATAACCGCAACCAATGGTTTGCCGCGACGTGTTAATACAACGCGTTGATTACCATAAGCAGCTTGATTGATCATTTCAGAAAAGTTTTCACGAGCTTCGACAGTAGACATCTTCAACATGGTTTTCCCCTAGTTAACGTATTACATTAAGTAGAATCGTTAACAATCTTATTTATAAATGAAAACTCCTGTCTCCAAGGTACAAGTCCGTAATGTGAAGCAACTGTACAATAACGGCTTTCGTAATGCAAGAGGCAAAAGGGCTTTTTGAGGGGATTTGTTAGTTTAACGTTATATATCAATGTGTTGTGTGATAAATATGTTATAACACATTGATTATATTGGGAAGTTATCAGGTATCTGTTATCAGGTATCAGTGATCAGTGATCAGTATAAATTGTCCCGCAGTTTTAATCGCTGTCAACTTTCAGCTTTTTAATCATGCCTCTGACACTGATAACAGATTACAGATAACTGATACCTATTCTTCAAGATACTGCAACTTATCCGGCACTGTTTTCCACTGATCCGCATCCGCCGGCGCTGGTTTCATCGCGGTAATCATCGGCCATTTTTTCGCAAGGCGTTTATTGAGATCCAAGAATTCTTTTTTATTTTCTGGCAAATCATCTTCCGCATAAATCGCATCGACAGGGCACTCAGGTACGCACAAATTGCAATCGATACATTCATCGGGATCAATCACCAACATGTTTTTACCCTCGCGAAAGCAATCGACAGGGCATACTTCTACGCAATCGGTGTATTTACATTTGATGCAGTTATCAACGACGACGAAGGTCATGTTCACATCCTTTGGATAAATTCGTACTATGAAATAAGTTAAAAACGCTCGCGTTCAAGTGCAAAGTGAAGAATTCTTTGTACACGACAATTTTTAATGCAGAAAATACGCGCTAAGTGATAGCTTACTGCAAAGCGCCTCAGTCAGTTTGCTACGCAAACCTCCTTCAGCTACTGTATCTCTGCGTTATTTGAAATTTTTATCGTACAAAGTGAAGAATTATAAAACTAAAATCCTACATAGCAAAGCAAAAAATGCTATCATTCACGCCGATCAACAGATCAGATAGCGGAGAACCAGTATGAACGCACTCGACCAAATCAAGCAAATCATCAACGAAAACCATGTCGTCTTATTTATGAAAGGCACCACTGATTTTCCCCAATGCGGATTTTCAGGCAAAGTCGTGCAGATTTTAAAAGCCTGCAATGCCCACTTTAAAGATGTGAACGTATTGGCAGATCCTGATATTCGCCAAGGCATTAAAGATTACGCGAATTGGCCGACGATTCCGCAGCTTTATATTAAAGGCGAATTTATTGGCGGATGTGATATTGTTACGGAATTGTATGAAAGCGGGGAATTGCAAGAGAAGTTGTCAGGTATCAGTAATCAGTGATCAGTGATCAGTGTCTGAGGTACGATTTAATTTTATCGATCGTTCCAACTCATTGCCACAATGTATCGTGAATTACATTTTGTTCAGTCGGCACATCTCTTTGCTGATAAATCCGCTGATATTTGTTCATTTCTGCTTGTTGCGATGCTGATTTGGGATGCGAGGCATCAAATTCCGCCATCTTTTTGTCGATTTCACTGACAAAATGTTTATCTATCTTATTCATTTGGTACAATTCACTCTGCTACTAAACAATGCGGTCATTCTATCATGTCAGAATTACAACTCAAACATCTCGATTTCGAAGCATTATTTACCGCAGAAGGTCTTGATAAATTAGACAGGCTATTTTTAGCAGAACTCACCCAATCAAATTACGTGCTCACCGAGCAATTAAAAAAATATCGCGAAGGAAAATTAACAAATATTGAAATCAGCGAACTTATTATTCAGTGTGCGCCTATTTTGGAAAAATTTATTGCTGAATTATTTCATATTGAGTCGGCCGTTTCTGAATTATATCAAACAACCCGTCACCACGATCCGATTTTTCAATTTAAAGATTATTATGTGCATCATGCAAAACGATTATTAAAATCAGTGACAGATATTGCGCCATTTGATGCGCTCAATGATTGGCTCGTCAGCCGTTTGTCGAGCAGAGTGGATTCAACGCAAGATCAAGAACTCGCGATCGCCAAACTCGGTATTCACTTTCTGACGGATGAAAATCACTATCAATCAGAAATCGAAAAACTCACCCACTGGTGCGCGCTTGCTATGCTCTGCGACGCTGGAAAAAAAATAACAAAACACTGGCGCAGTTTTCATCAACCCAACAAAAAACATTTTGAAAATCTAGTACCCATGGTGCCTGTTGAAAATGATATTTACGGCCGTTTTGAAGGTCCAAAAGCATCTCAGCGTGAACGCGATGGTTTTAAGTTAACGGACGAACGCATGTCATTGCGACAAGTGCTCGATGAAATTCATTACTGCGTTTATTGCCATAAAAATGAAGGTGATTTTTGTTCCAAAGGTTTTCCCGTTAAAAAAAATCATCCAGAGATGGGTTTAAAAACCAGTCCGACAGGGGATTTATTAACTGGTTGTCCTTTAGAGGAAAAAATTTCTGAAATGCATACGGTGAAAAAAGCCGGTTATGGCATTGGTGCTTTAGCGATTATCACCATTGATAATCCGATGTGCGCGGTAACAGGCCATCGCATTTGTAATGATTGTATGAAGGCGTGCATTTATCAAAAACAAGATCCCGTCAATATTCCCGAAATTGAAACGCGTGTGTTAACCGATGTTTTAAATTTACCTTGGGGTGTTGAAATTTATGATTTATTGATTCGTTGGAATCCACTTCGCCAAACCCAATATGCACAAAAACCCTATAATAATAGCAAAATTGCGGTGATGGGAATGGGTCCTGCTGGTTTTACTTTGGCGCATCATTTATTGATGGAAGGGTGTGCGGTGGTTGGTTTTGATGGATTAAAAATAGAACCATTGTCAGCGCATTTAATATCACAACCGATTCAAGATTTTAATTCTTTAAAAGAATCACTCGATGATCGTATTATGGCGGGATTTGGTGGTGTTGCGGAATATGGCATCACGGTGCGTTGGGATAAAAATTTTCTGAAATTAATTTATATGAGTTTAATGCGCCGAAAACATTTTCAATTATTTGGGAATGTGCGATTTGGCGGTACATTGACTGTGGAAAATGCGTGGGAATTAGGATTCGATCATGTTGCGATTACCGTTGGCGCTGGATTACCGCGCGAATTAAAAATTCCCCACAGTTTAGCACCAGGTATGCGTCAAGCGAATGATTTTTTAATGGCGCTGCAATTAACCGGTGCCATTAAAAAATCAAGTTTAGCGAATTTACAGGTGCGTTTACCTGCCGTTGTGATTGGTGGTGGATTAACAGGCATTGATACTGCTACAGAAGTACAAGCCTATTACATTACCCAAGTTGAAAAAATTCATCAGCGATATCATATTTTAAAATCTGAATTTGGCGAAGAAAATCTACGATCGCATTTTGATGCGCAATCTCTCGAGATTATGGATGACTATTTATCGCATGCGGAAAAAATAATTGCGGAGCGCGAAAAAGCACACTATGAAAATCGTAAACCTCATTTAAATAAATTCATTCGAGAGTGGGGTGGTGTGACGATTGCGTATCGCAAAAGTATTCAAGAATCCCCAGCGTATCAGCGTAATCACGAAGAAGTGATTAAAGCATTGGAAGAGGGGATTTATTATGCCGAAGGCTTGGAACCCATCGCTGTCATGCTGGATGAGTACGGCGCATCGAAAGCGTTAACGTGTCGTTGGCGCATACAAGATGAATTTGGGCAATGGTTGTATTCGTCGGAAGAACAAACACTACCCGCAAAATCTATTTTCGTTGCAACGGGTGCTAAACCGAATATTGCGTATGAATTCGAACATCGCGGAACATTTACGCGTGATGGTGATGCGTATCAAAGTTATGATAATAATGTCGCGCAAAACAATACCGCACATATTAAGTCTGAAAAATTCGGTATTTTTACAAGCTATCATCACGACGAACATCGCGTGAGTTTTTTAGGCGACACGCATCCCGTATTTCACGGCAGCGTTGTTAAAGCCATTGCGTCTGGAAAACGCGCTTATCCGAAAATTATGGATGCGCTCAAGCTTCAATCGCACACGCAGGACTATAAAACATTTCATCAAAAAATAAATGCATTATTTCAATCAAACATTATTTCCATCGAAAGACACACCAAAAACATCGTAGAAATAACGATACAATCACCCATGGCTGCAAAACAATGTAAACCAGGGCAATTTTATCGTATTCAAAATTATGAATCATTTGCACCCGTTGTTGGTGACACGAAATTGCAAACAGAAACGATTGCAGCACTGGGAATTGTAAATCCCGAAAAACCCGATTGTTTATCGTTTTTTATCATTGAGAATGGCGCGAGTGCAAAATTAGTTTCGACATTTAAAGTAGGGCAACCCATTGCACTCATGGGACCGACAGGTGCAAAAATAAAAATTCCCAGTGAGCCACAATCGATTTTAATTGTCGGCAATAGCATGGCGCTCATTTATTTATTATCGGTAGGGGCAGCATTAAAAGCCGCCGGGCATACCCTTTATTGTATTGCCAGTCTCGACTCAGACAATCATTTTGCATTGGATCGTATGAACAAAATGACCAATCACCTTTATTTTTGCGATAAAGATAAAATAATTGAAACGATGCAAACAATAGAACTAAATAAGATTAAAAATATTTTCGTGATCGGTTCATCAGATATCTTAAAAAATATTCAACAGGCTCGACATACCGTGTTAAGTGATCATTTAAATCCGAATGCGCAATTTATCGCATCCGTTTATGGTCCTATGCAATGCATGCTGAAAGGTGTTTGCGCGCAATGTTTGCAGTGGCAGATTGATCCCATCACAGGAAAACGCACAAAAGCGGTTTACGCTTGTTCGTGGCAACATCAGCCAATGGAAGTGGTCGATATCGATAATCTTGATGAGCGTCTCGGTCAAAATCACGCACAGGAAATTTTAACGAATTTGTGGGTGGGTTATTTGCTTGAGAAACAGGCTACACCACAAACGCCGCCACAATCCCCGCAATAAATCCAAACACATGTCCTTCCCACGAAATTTGTTTGTCTTTTTGCGGTAATAAATTGCTAAACATTCCTGCAAAATAATATAAGCAAGAAACACCGACAATGACCGATAAATAACTGGGTTTATGATAAATACCCATTAAAATAAAACCCAAATATCCCATGATCAACGCACTCGCACCGACATGAATACCGGGTCTTGCAAAAGCCCAAATTAATAATCCCGATAATAAAATAATAAAAATGGAAACCATCAAAAAAGTTTTTTCACCTTGCATCACAATTAAATTAGAAAAAATAAATAAAGGTAATGAATTAAAAATAAAGTGGGTAAAACTACCATGTAAAAAAGGTGAAAAAGGAATGCCAATCCACCCCCATGTTTTTCGCGGCCAGATACCCAATATATTTAAACGATAACGTAAAATAAAATTCACCATTTGAATCGCAAAAAGCAAGCCAATAAAACCAACGGTTAATGGCAGATGCGTTTTTAATTGATTCAGGGTGTGGGTTAGTGTGTCTAAAAATGAGGACATCATGATTGATTGAAAGATAATGTCGGAGATGGAGTGTGGAGAGTGGAAGAAGTGGGAGAAGTGGGAGAAGTGGGAGAAGTGGAAGAATCAGCAATGGACTTGGGTGGTGGTGGAGCATCCCAAATACTAGTGTGTCCAGTTGTCCAAATACCAAGATCAATGGGCTCGGGTGGAACAGGCCGAATACTTAGTGCACTTGATTCATTTGTTCCAAAGTGAACCGTAACTTCATTAAGCGCATAGATTTGACGCGTATAGCGACTATCAACCTCAACGACAAAATCGGAAGACGATATTCCATGAGTTGTTAATGCTCGTCCACTCTCGTCGCAGGGAATTGCTTGAATAGACATAACTGGATTTTCCCTTAATCCCAATAGATCCATAAAACATCGAGCGATAAGTATTGGATTTAAAGCAAGAAGCCAATGAGCAACCCTAATTTTTGTTGATAATGAATCTGGATGATCAAAAACGATGCGTACAACAGGGGGAGATACTGTTAATGGTTTCTTAACATCATAATGCGTTGTACATTCTTCATTGATCTTAAAACCCGCAGCTGGATCTATTCCGTCGCCGCGTGTGGATTTTGGAGCCAATGAGTCGGGCAGTACCAGAAACGGCTTTGACGGCATATGTACCTGCAGATAATGAGAGTACTCGGAAATTTTTCACGAGTCCCCGAGTTTCAATAATGTTGTGGCTGTTGTTTCATTTACAAAGAGATGCGCTAAACATCCAAATTGCCAAAATACCAGCAAAAATAATGCCAACCACGCTGACATAGCTAGGAATAATAACACCCGCAATAACGACAGACCAATGATAGAAAAGACGTAAAATATGCACTAAAGTCACAACCGTGAAAACCACACCAGCAACAAACAAAGGAGCGCATTGATTTCGCATTGTATTTTCTCCATAAAATAACTGACCATGAACATAAAGCAAAATAATAACACGGAAACGCTAACAAGTCTTTTGCCGTTTCCCCTGTGCCCGACCTTTAACAATCGCCTCAAACATTGCCATGCTTTGATCCTCAACCATCATATAACGCGGTTGCGCCATCATTTTTTCTGCTCGGCAATCATGGCGAGCAGCGATACTAAATGCCGCAATATAGCCCGCTTTTGCCGCTTCATTTTCAAGATAAGTATCATGGATGCCAAATGGCCATGCCAATAAAGTAATTTTAGTTCCCAACTTTTGTTCTAATATTTTTTTTGACGTGACCAATTGCGCATACACCATTTTTTGATAGGCACTTTCAGAAAGGTGTTTTTTTTCTTGTTTAAAATTGGGATGCCAATACGTATGACCTTGAACATCAAATAACCCTGTTTTTTGCAGGTCTTTTAACTGTTCCCAAGTTAATGCATAAGCAGCATGAGAAATAACCATAGGATAAATAAATAACGTCACAGGAATATTATATTTACGCACAATAGGAAACATGTACTGGTACACTGATTCGCGTCCATCGTCCGCAGTAATCACCACTGATTTTGGCGGCAATGCATTTATTTTTCCTTTCGAATAATTGACTAATGTCATTAACGGAATAACGGTATAACCATTACTTTTAAGCCACTGCATTTGTGTTGCAAATTTTTGCGTGCTGATCGTCATACTGCCCTTTTTTATCGGATCAAAGTTATGATAAACCAACACCGGAACACTGATTTGATTATCAGCAAGTGCTATAGAACATGAAAATAGGCCTAAAAATAAGATCGTTAATAATAGAATGGTATGACGCACTATAAAATCCTCCGTGATTTGTTACGCTGTTCTGTCATGTGTGTTTCCATCCTTTAATGGCAATGAAACTCGCGATCAATAATTTTAATGGTTCGGTGATCAAAAACGGTTTTACACCGAAAGCAAACGCATTTTTCCAGCCGAATAATGCTTGCAAATGCAAAACGCCGCAGAAGAAAATAATGATTGTGCCGACTAATGCAGTCATAAAAATACGAAACACATTTTTCGCCATGCCGTTTTCCATTAAAAAACCAGTGATAAAAGCAGCGGGTAAAAAACCCAACAAGTACCCTGCTCCTGGCATTGCGAAAACAGATAATCCTGCATAACCTTCGGCAAAAACAGGTAGTCCACACACCCCTTCCAATAAATATAAAGCCACGGCTGCCGCAGCGCGTTTTGAACCCAGCGTTAAACCCAGTAAAACGACCATGGCACTTTGAAAAGTGAGTGGAACAGGCTGCCATGGCAGTGCAATTTGGGAAACAATCGCCAATACAATGCTGGCTAACAGTACAACCAGCCCATTTAAAAACAGTGAATCATGAGATAAAAACAGCGGGCGATATTTGATTTCTGCAAACATAGTGATTCTCCTGAATTCGCATTTGTGCCTTTAATTGTAAACAAAAAAAGTATGAAAGCAATCTCTGGGTTATGCTATTCTGACGCGGTATATTTTCAAGAGGTCGGTATTATGATAAAAAGCATTCGCATGTTATCTCTCGTCTTCAGCATCCTGATAATCGCTACCCAAACTTTTGCAAATTCAACGATCATTTCTGCCGCTGATTTTAATCACATTAAAAAGCTTATTTTGCAGAGCAAGCATCCTCATCATCTGTTACTCGCTCTGGATGATGATGATACGTTGACTATGATGCCCTGCCCTGCACCAACCCATTGTCAATATTTGGGTGGACCCAGTTGGTATAAATGGCAATCTCATTTACCCGCAACCAGTAAGCAACGTATTTGGAAAACGTATCCTCAATTACTGGACATTGCAAACTTGCTGTACACGATGACTGCAATGACGATAGATGATCCTGCAATACCCAGTACGTTAAAAACCGCTGATAAACTCGGTGTTTCAACCATGGTTGTTACAGATCGTGGTTATAGAATGGTTCACGCCACTGAAAATCAATTTAAGAAAGATAACATTTTTCACCTGATTGAAAAAAACACCATAGAAACACCGACGGATCATACTAGCTTTCCTGGGTTTTATTTTCCGAAAAAATGGGATAAAAAATCGGTACGTCGTGTTACTTATGAGCATGGAACATTATATGTTGCAGGTCAAAACAAGGGAGAAATCATAAAACAATTTTTACAAAAAACAAATCAATCACATCGTATTCATGAAATTATTTTTGTCGATGATACGATGAAAAACGTAGAAGATGTTGCGAATGCTTATAAAAATGATCCCTCTGTTCACGTGATCAGTATTCATTTTACTCGAATGGCCACAATCAAAGCGGCTTTTTTTAAAGGTAAATATGCGAAATACTATCAAGCCATGGCGAATAAGCAATGGTATGCGATTCATGATGCACTAAAGAAAAACTTACTGGGATTTTTATTGTAATGAAGCCATTCGAAAAACGCCGAACCTTTGCAATCATTTCGCACCCTGACGCCGGTAAAACCACCATGACTGAGCAATTATTATTGTTCGGCGGTGCGATTCAAATGGCGGGCACCATCAAAGGAAAAAAATCATCGCGTCACGCGACATCCGATTGGATGGAAATGGAAAAACAACGCGGCATTTCGGTGACAACATCTGTGATGCAATTTTTATACCATGATCATGTCGTTAATTTATTGGATACACCGGGTCACGCGGATTTTACGGAAGATACGTATCGCACATTAACAGCGGTAGATTCCGCTTTAATGGTCATTGATGCTGCAAAAGGCGTTGAGCCGCGCACGATTAAATTAATGGACGTATGTCGGATGCGACACACGCCGATTATGACATTTATTAATAAAATGGATCGTGAAACGCGCGATCCAATGGAATTGCTTGATGAAATTGAAAAAATTTTAAAAATTCGGTGTACGCCAATGACGTGGCCGATCGGTTCTGGGAAATTGTTTAAAGGTATATATCATCTTAGGAATAATCAAATTATTATTTTCGATCGAACCAATAAAGGAAGCGTCAACGACCGTGTCATCAATGGATTAAATAATCCTGAATTGGATCAGTTAATCGGCGAACACGATGCCAAGCAATTTCGCGAATCCATGGCATTTATTCAGGGCGCAAGCGATCCATTTGATGTTACAAAATATTTAAGCGGCAAATTAACACCGGTGTTTTTTGGCTCAGCGATCAATGCATTTGGTGTGAAAGAATTATTAGATGATTTTGTGGAATATGCACCCTGCCCTCAACCACGCGAAACCCATATGAGAACGGTCAATGCAGACGAAGAAAAATTTTCAGGATTTGTTTTTAAAATTCAAGCGAACATGGATCCACAGCATCGCGATCGTATTGCATTTTTACGCATCACATCCGGTGAATTCAAGCCAGGCATTAAATTATTGCAGGTGAGATTAAATAAAACCGTGCAAATCAATCAAGCGTTGACTTTTATGGCGGGTGAACGTTCGCAAACGGATATTGCATTGGCGGGAGATATTATTGGCTTACATAATCACGGCACGATCCAAATTGGCGATACATTTACGCAAGGTGAAACGTTTCAATTTTTAGGAATTCCCAATTTTGCGCCGGAATTATTTCGTGTCGTGCTTCTCAAAGATCCGCTCAAACAAAAAGCGTTATTAAAAGGCTTAATTCAATTATCCGAAGAAGGCGCAACCCAAATTTTTCGTCCGATGAATAATAACGATATTATTTTAGGCGCTGTCGGTGTTTTGCAATTTGATGTCGTTGCGTATCGTTTGCAGCACGAATACGGCGTGCAATGTCGCTATGAAAATTCAGATACGTTTTCTGCGCGATGGATAGTTTGTAAAGATAAAAATAAGTTAGAAGCGTTTAAACAAGAATGTAGTCGCTATTTAGCGCTTGATAATGCGGGATTACTCGCTTATTTAGCAACCTCACGTGTCAATTTAGAATTGGCAATGGAGCGTTGGAAAGAAATTGAGTTTCACGATACGCGTGAACACTCAGCATCGCATCTTTAAACCACTTGATCCGGCAACATCACATTTAATTCCAAAATCGCATTATTATCTTTACGATGTAATTCTACATTCACATCACTGACATTGGCTTTGGTATATTTTGCAACCAGCGCTAAAATTTCTTGACGCAACATCGGCAAATAATCCGGACTATTTTTTTGTGATTTTTCTTGTGCAATAATAATGTGTAAACGATTTTTAGCCATTTGCGCTGATTTATTTTTACGAAAATAATTCAGGATATTGAAAATATTCACGCGGTAACCTCCTGCTTGCTGCGCAATAATCGTTTGAAAAAACTTCTCTTCGGTTTTTCAGGCGTGCCTAAAAATTTCGACACTATGGATTGATACGCTCGACCGGCATCACTTTTTTGATCGAGAATAACAGGCTCGCCTGAATTAGATGCATTTAAAACGCTATTTGATTCAGGAATAATGCCCAATAAGGGAATGCCCAACAATTCTTGCACGTTTTCAACACTCATCATTTCGCCGCTATTAGCGCGTTTTTTTGCGTATCGCGTGACTATCAAAAATTCTTCTAATGATTCACCGAGCTCCGCCTTTTGCGTTTTACTTGATAAAATACCTAAAATGCGATCAGAATCACGTACCGATGAAACCTCAGGATTCGCAACTACAATCGCAATATCCGCAAAATACATCGCCATAATGGCACCTTTTTCAATGCCTGCTGGCGAATCACAAACGATATAATCAAATGATTCAGATAAGGTATCTAATATTTTTTTCACCGCGTCTTTTTCAAGCGCATCTTTATCGCGCGTTTGTGAAGCTGCCAAAACAAATAAATTAGGAATTTTTTTATCTTTAATTAAAGCCTGATTGACGTTCGCGTCGCCATGTATCACATTCACAATGTCATACACAACACGTCGTTCACAACCCATGATTAAATCTAAATTACGCAAACCGATATCGAAATCGATGACAACGGTTTTAAAACCTGCTAATGCAAGGCCTGTTGCAAACGATGCGCTCGTGGTTGTTTTGCCAACGCCGCCTTTGCCGGAGGTTACTACAATAATCTTTGTCACAATTGATCCTCTTTAGTAAAAGTGTGGGTGATTAGTGTGAGTGTGAGTGTCTGAGGTACAGTCCAATTTTATACATCTACTCACACTGATTACTCACACTCACACTATCTCTATTTGTAATTTATTATTAGTCAAATACACCTGCACCATATTTTGCGCGATATTATCAGTTTTCATTTTTTCGTTCACCAAATAATGACCCGCAATAGAAATTAATTCTGCTTCTAATTGTTTACAAAAAATTCTGGCATCGATGTCACCATTAGCGCCTGCCAATGCACGTCCACGCAATGGTGCATAAATATGAATATTGCCATCAGCAATCACCTCAGCGCCTGCATTGACGCTGGCCATGATAATTAAATCGGTGTCTTTGGCATAAATTTGCGTGCCTGCACGCACAGGTTTTGTAACAATTTTGCTAGGTATTCTGCTGGTTTCCTTGGTTTTGGTTTTTGTTATTTGTGCGGGTTTTGTTGTCACATCAGACAAGAGCGGTAGTGTATTTTGATTTTTTAATCCACGCGCTGCGATGGGTTGCATGTGATATTGACGTAACAAATCACAAATCTGCTTGATATCCATTTGATCAGATGCTTCATTTAGTGCGCTAAAATCCACAATAATAGGCGTATTTGAAAAATACTGCGGTGCTCGCTGCGTCATCGTTTCAAGCTGTGATTGAAGTAAATCGGTTTCATGCCGCAAAAAACGTAAAATGGTGATCGGTAAAAAATCAGCTTTCAGCTGGAAACAATCCATTTTTGAAGGTTTTGCCATAGACCCGTCGGCTCCGTGTTTTGTAATGATAGCTCAGGATGAACGCCTGATAATATCGCACGACCTTTGCCATAGGCACAAGCAATAATTGCAGGTTTTTTATTAGAAACATATCCGGCTAATATTTCACTATTTTTAAACTGTTCGGCATTTTCGAAATAACAGCCGCCGTTAAAATAAACAGAGTAGATTTGCTGATCATGACAAATGACTTCGACAGTTCGCGCCCCGTTTTCAGAATGGTAAGCGAATTGTTTATCAGCAAAAACAGGACCAATAGCGCGACCTTTGAAAAAATTTAATTCACCCGGTAAAATTAATTCGAGTGGCAATCCTTTTGCAAAAATGGTTTCTTGGCAGGCGTAGTACGCGCCTGCACACAGTCCTAAATAACATCCGCCCTGCTCGACAAATTTTTTAATATTCTGATTGCCTGCCGTTCCTAATTTTTTATAAAATGGTAAACTTCTACCGCCAGGAATAATTAAAAGGCCAGTACTTTTTATCCAATTATTTTTTTGTAAATCAGAGCCAGTGACACAGTGTGTGTTTTCCTGATGAAAATAATTGAATAAGGCGTTAACAGAGTCTGTTGAAGTGCCTGCGTCGGTGTATATTAAGGTTTGCATGTGTGCGCTTCATCTTTAAAATGTCAGTGCCCGTTCTTTTCTGACACTGACACTGTTCACTGACACCAACATCTGAAAAATGCTATGATACGCTTTTTTACACGGATGTGTGCTTATGCGCAGGCTTTTTTTCCTGATTTTATTTCTGTATGCTACTTCTGCATTTGCCCATTTCAGCAATATGATTGTATTTGGCGACAGTTTGTCCGATGGTGGAAATTTTCCAGAATCAAGTCAGGTATGGTGGCATCCGGCTGCTGCAAAAACACTGGAAAATACAGTACCACAATTATACGTTCCTTTTGCAAACCCCGTGAATACTGATTCAAAATCGACGACATGGCCGATTTTAGATAACCGTTATTTGGCAAAACAAACAAACATTGAAAACAATTCAGCTGAACGAAAATTTCACAGCATCAGTTGGCCACAATTTTTTCTGGGTTCCAAAATAATTTCACCGAGTCATTTATTAAATTCACGCACGATTCCTGCTTCATTCTCATTTAATTACGCATGGGGATATGCCACATCCAGAAAACACTGTGTGAATCCTCGTTATCAATCGATAGCCTGCGACGCAAAAAGTATTTATTTGGCAAGAAGAAATTACGAAAAAAATCCCTCTAAAGAAAATTATTTAAAATTGGAAATCCCGGGTTTATTTCAACAAGTGCAATTATTTTTTCAAGATTATCATGCACACAAAGTGTCGGTAGATAACAATACCGTTTATGTTTTTTGGATAGGGGGAAATGATTTAATTATTGCTAGTAATGCACTGCGAAAACACGGCAATCCTTTTCCTGCTTTTGGTTTTATCCTTGGAAATACGGCTAAACACGTGATTCAAAATGTGTCGCAATTAATTCAAGGCTTGCCAAAAAATCAACGTCCACAGAAAATTTATATATTTGATTTATTTAATCCCGGATTAACGCCAGGCTATTATCATACGCCATTGGCGAGCATTGCTGATTTTTTTGTGCAGTGTTCTAATTTTTGGCTGACATGGGATGCCAGATTATTTAACTTATTTTCAGATACGAAAATGGTTATTGTACCGACCTATCAATGGTACCAGGCGAGTAGTCAGAGCGCGGAATTTAAATCAACCCTGGGAAAAACGTGTCAATTAAACAGCGGTAATTATGAAAATCCTGTTTCAATTTCGAAAACCAATTGCAATGGCTTTATGTTTTGGAATGCGGTACACCCGTCAACGATGATGAATGCGGTGATTGCAAAAAAGTTTTTGAAAATGCTTTCAGTCTAGTCATTTCAAACAATACACGACGCGCACAACACACAATATTTTTTTCATCGTTGTTTTTCAGTGCATTTTGTAATTCTTGACAGGCTGATTCTAGGCAGGGTGCACCGCAATAAGATAAGCCACCGATTAATTTATGATTCGCCTCATGCAATTTTTTCCAGTCTTGTTGATTCAACATCTGTTCAATATTTTTTTGATCCTCGTCATTATTTTTTAATAATAAATCCAGCATATCTTTTGCATCCGTTTCTGTTTTACCTATTCTTTGTGCACCCCATTTAAGATCAATTATTTTTTTATGGATAGAATCATCCGATAAATATTCATTTAAAATAGTAATGGCAGTTAATTTTAACAATGGCTTTTGAAAAATAGCATTCATTCCAGATGCCCTACAACGACATTCATTATCTTCTTCGCGGTGCGCGGTTAATGCGATCAGGGGTGTTTGGTGTGTTCTATCATTTTCTAAGTGACGCATTTTTTTAGCCAATTCAAAACCATTGCAGTCAGGCAACCCCAAATCCAAAAAAATTAAATCATAAGGTTGTTTATTGAAATTTTCCAATGCTGATTTTGCATCTGAGGCAATATCGACGATACATCCGACTTCTTGCAACATTATTTGCGTGACGGTGGCCGTCATGGAATGGTCTTCAACCAATAAAATACGCTTATTTTCAGCTAATTTTTTTTCGGCGAAATTACTCAATTCCATTTTTTCCAACACGGGTTGCGCGGCGACAGATAAAGGGATATGACAAGTAAATGTGGTACCGTGTCCCACAACACTGTCCACACCGATTTTACCGCTCATATCTTTAATGTATTTCTTTACAATCGTTAATCCCAGCCCTGTTCCTTCATAAACCCCTTCGGATGCTGGCGATAAACGATGAAAACGTGTAAAAATAGCGTCTTTTTTATCTTCCTGTATACCGATACCAGTATCTGTTATTTTGCAGCATAGTATAAATTGGTCAGTTATCGTTTTTGTTGTTGATAAATGAATGTTAATTTTTCCCACATGTGTAAACTTTAATGCATTGGTCGTTAACTCTAAAAATACGCGAAATAACCGTTTGGAATCACCACGTACACATTCAGGTATCGTTTCTTCGGTGGTAAAATCCAACGTTATTTTTTTTACGATGGCTTTAGGTCTTACCAAATTTAATACTTTTTCAACTAGTTTTTTTAAATGAAATACGTCTTGTGTAACTGGTTCTGCGCCTGTGCTGATTTTAATTTCATCTAAAATTTCATTTTGAAAGTCTAATAATGCGGTGGTGGCGAGCACCAAATTATCCGCATAATTTTTGGTGCGTTCACTGATAGCATCTTGTTGAATCAGGCGGGCAAAACCAATAATGCCGGTTAAGGGTGTGCGAATATCATGACGCATATTTTCCAAAAATTCTGTTTTTGCGCGATTGGCTGCTTCCGCCTGTTTTTTGGCAAGGTGTAGAGATTCTTCTGATTTCTTTTGAGCAGAGATATCCGCTGAAACTTTAATAATAACGGCACGTGAAAGTGTTGAGATCATTTTTTGATAATGCATACCCAATACTTTTGCTTCTTTCTTTTTTATTTTTAGTTGTTTTGCGATTTGTGAGATCGCTATTTTTTTTCGATTTCCGAATGTTTTTTTTCGAAAAGTCGTCAAAAAATAAGAAACAAAAATATATCTATCAATGATATTCACCAAAATAATTAATTCATTATTTTTTAGAAAATCAATCAATATGAATGGGTTGGCTGGCTCTTTTTGTTTGGTAAAATATTTGATTTTATTGTTAACATGCATTTTTCTATTGTACAAATAATCCAAAAAATAATTAAATTCTAAGTCGGATTTCAACGAATGTGTTTCTAATAACAATAAATTAATGGCTCTCATGTCGCAGCAGTCAGAGTGATCGTGTGGATTAAAAAAATGGTACTGTTTTTCTTTGAAAAAATAGCTTTGACTCTGAATCAACCCATCCAATATAAAATCCAATACTGTTAAGATGAATAAAATTGTTTTTCGATCTGCCATAGCCGTGAGATACGATGAGGGCAGTAAATCCAAGCAAGTCATTTCCATGCCAGTGATGGATGATTCGTACATTTTCGCATTCCTGATGATTGTCACACGCCACCTGAGTGCGCTAATATTAAGCCTATTAAAATAAAATTAATACTTGTGATTAAAATACGATGAATGCAGAAAATAGTTATGAAGCACGCCTAAAAGAAAAGGTGGTGAAATTACGGTGGCATAAATTGCATCTGGATCCTTTTTTGTTATTCATGTTGATATTGCTTGCGACCATTGGACTTTTCATTTTGTACAGTGCGAGCAATGCAAGTCCTGTTGTTGTTGAAAAGCAGGGCTATCGTTTGATTTTGTCATTTGTTTTGATGTGCACTTTTGCACAAATTTCGCCGCACCATTATAAACAGTGGGCGCCGTGGTTATATTGCATTGGTTTCGTTTTATTGCTCGCTGTGTTGGTGATTGGAAAAGTAGATCTGGGTGCAAGACGTTGGATTTCGCTCGGATTTATACGATTTCAACCCTCTGAAATTATGACGCTTGCTATGCCGATTATGCTGGCGTGGTTTTTAAGTGAAAAACCGTTGCCGCCGAGATTTCTCCCTATTTTATTGGCCGGTTTAATGATCATTGCACCTGTCCTATTGATTGCCAAAGAACCTGATTTAGGTACGGCGATTGTGGTCACTTTTGCAGGATTTTTTGTTTTATTATTGGCTGGGATTCGTTGGCGTTTTATTGGAATTTTAACAGGCGTTCTGGTTGCGCTCTCACCTGTTATTTGGCATTTTATGCATCCGTATCAAAAAGATCGTGTGCTCACCTTTTTAAATCCAGAGCGTGATCCATTGGGCAGCGGCTATCACATCATTCAATCTAAAATTGCGATTGGCTCCGGTGGATTATTTGGTAAAGGATGGATGCAAGGGACGCAATCTCATCTTTCATTCTTACCAGCACACACCACTGATTTTATTTTTGCAGTGAGCGGTGAAGAATTGGGTTTGTTAGGTTGCCTGGGTATTTTAGTTATTTTTCTGATGATTTTTAGTCGTTGTTTATTTATCAGCTTACAAGCACAAGATAATTTTACGCGATTATTAGCAGGCAGCTTGGGATTAACATTTATTGCTTCTGCCTTTATTAATTTGGGAATGGTGACGGGTATTTTGCCGGTTGTGGGTGTTCCGTTACCATTAATCAGTTATGGTGGAAGCTCGATGATCACACTGATGATTAATTTTGGGATGATTATGTCGATACAGACGCATCGGAGATTGTGGTCGTCGTGATATCAGTGTCAGTAAACATAAATAAGGAATGTTATGCGTAAATTAAGCGTTTTTTTATTAGGTTGTGTCGTTACAGTTTGTTTCGCGAATAATTTGACTGTTGATCCCTATCAAGTAAAACAAGCAGAAAAACAATTTATTCATCAATTGGTCATCGAAGATCATTTTAACAAAGCGCAATTAAATCATTTATTTCAAACGTTGCACGAAGATCCCAAAGTGATTCAAGCCATGACACGTCCGTTTGAAAAAGAACCGTGGACGTATTATCGCCATTTTTTTGTGACGCCCGAACGCGTTGATCTGGGTGCAAAATATTTGAAGGATCATCATACTGTGCTGATGCAAATGCAAAAAAAATACGGTATTCCTGCAAGCATTATTGTTGCGATTTTAGGGGTTGAAACGGAATACGGTGAACATTTGGGTGTGTATCCCGTATTAAGCACGCTATATACACTGGGTTTTTATTATCCGCCGCGCGAAACATTTTTTAGAAAAGAATTGGCGCAGTATTTAATTTTAACGCGCGATAATCATTTAAATGCAAAAAGTATTAAAGGATCTTATGCCGGTGCATTAGGCATACCGCAATTTATGCCGAGCAGTTATCGCTCATTGGGTGTTGCATTGCATCCCGGTGAACCAGTGAATTTATTTAATAACAATGATGCGATTGCGAGTGTTGCTAATTATTTTCATCGCAATGGTTGGGAACCGAATCAGCCAATCACTCGGTTGATGAGATCAAAATACGAAAAAATTAATTCTAAAATGGGACGACGTCTTGCGTTACCACTGAAACAGTCGATGCAATATTGGGAAACATTTAGAAATTTTAATGTGATTATGAGTTATAACCACAATGTTGTTTATGCGATGGCGGTTTATCAGTTGAGTCAACAAATAGAAAAACGATATGAGCAGAATTTCGCAAAAATTGAACGAAAACGCGTTGCGCTACAACACTCTCGGCAATGAGTTTCGCAGCACTTTTCAATTTGAAGAGGCGCGCAGCGCTTATCAAAAAGCACTGGAAATTCAGCCTGATTTTGCGATTGCTCACTGTAATCTCGGAATTATATTCACGGCATTATTGGACAATGATCATGCTGTTTTTCATTTAAAAAAAGCGTTGGAATTAAACTCAGATCTCTTGCCAGCATTCAATCAACTGGGTGATATTTATTTACGTCTTGAAAAATATGTTGAAGCGCGTGATATTTTTTTAAAAAGTATTGAAAAAATGCCCGCTAATATAGAGTCAAATCATCGTTTGGGAATCGCCTATTTTAAATTGCGTGACTTTGAAAACGCAAAAACACAATTTGAAAAAGTCATTACGATGGATCATAAGCATTCAGAAGTGAATCAATATCTGGCGAATACCGTGCTTGAAATGGGCGATCATGAATTGGCGATGCAATATTATTTTCGACAATTAGAGATAAATCCGTGGTTTGAAACATTTTATAATCTTGGCGTTTTATACATGATTAAAGAACGCCTAAAAGAAGCGTTAATGTATTTTGATCGTGCGATAGCACTTCACCCTGATGATTTACCCACACTGCTTAATGTCGCTTATATTTATTTAAAAAGAAATCAACGCGAGCAAGCGATTTTATACTATGAGAAAATCAATCAACTCAAACCCCATGATCCGGAAATTCAACATATTATTACTGCGTTAAAACAAGATGAAACCCCTGACAATTCACCCGCAGAATATATCACTCACTTATTTGATCAATATGCCACGCACTATGATACGCATTTAACCAAAGCATTAAAATATGAGGTGCCGCAAAAAATTTTAAAAACCATTCAATTAGAATACCCTTATTTTTCCGATAAAAAATGGCGAATATTAGATTTGGGTTGTGGAACAGGATTGTGTGGAACATTATTTAAACCGTATGCCACTCAATTAATCGGCATTGATCTTTCAGAAAATATGCTTGCAATCGCTGCACAAAAAAATATTTACGATGAATTAGTGGCTGAGGATATTGCCCACGCATTGACGCGATTTTCAGATATTGAATTAATAGTCGCGGCTGATGTATTTACTTATATTGGCGATTTAGTATTTATTTTTGAGCGAATCAGCAAAGCATTATCAAAAGACGGACTATTTATTTTTACCGTTGAAAAAACACATCAGAAAAACTTTGTTCTGCAAACATCGATTCGATACGCGCATAGCAAAGATTATCTGACTTCCCTTTTGTCAACGTTGCCACTCGATATTGTGCGTTTTGACAATATTGAAATGCGTCAACAACAGGGTGAGCCCGTTGAAGGTTACTTGGTTTTGGTGAGGAAAAGGTAATTGTTGCAGCCGCTATTTTAGATTAAACTGGTAGAAATGACTGAAACCAATGTGAGTGATTGTTTATGGAAAATTACTTCGGTAGCTCTTCCCCTTTTCTGTTGATGGGCATTGTTTATGAAATTATTACAGCCATTTTCTGTTTTACGCTATACACCATCTTGCAGCGTATTACCCCTGAGAAACGCCAGTTTCCGAACTGGTTTGTTTGGATATTTTTGATTCCTTATGTCGGATTTATTTTTCAGTGGATCATGTTGCCTTTTGGTATCCCTAACGCTTTTAAAAATACGTTTCCCGTGAATCAGGACGCTATTGCAGCCGCTGACACGCTTTTTAAACTGGGGCTCGCTCAGGTTATTCTGACGATGTTTGGCATTTTTTTTCCAATCCACCCAGTGAATCAAGTTGCGGGTATTGCGGGCATTGTTTTGTGGATACTGTATTGGGTGAAGATTATTCAGTTTAAAAAAACATTCTATTCAGCATCTTTCTAGTACGCCATCCAATTAATTTTGTCACCTCCGTGAAGAGATTGAAGTGTGTTGTACTGGATGTATTGAGCGCTGGTGATATAGTTTAGAAGTGCTTGCGTAAGCAAGTACGAAAGAAAATATTTAGGGGGTTGCTTCTGCTTTCGCATTCGCTGACGCGAAAGCTTCTAAACTATATCACTAGCGCATCATTTCAATAGGATTGTAATTTATTTTTACAGAGTGACAGAATTAATTGGATGGCGTATTAGCACGCATCTGTGAAGAGATTGAAGTTTAAAATTCTAGCGAACAACTGGAATCGGTCTGCCCTTTTCGTTGATTGCAACATACGTAAAAATACCTTCCGTCACCAATCGATGGCATGCACCCAACTCATCATTCGCAAAAGTTTGTATGCGAATGGTCATGGATGTTCGCCCTACTTTCAATAATTCGCCGTAACAACAAATAAAATCACCCACATGCACAGGAGCAACAAAAACCATTTTATCAATGGCAACGGTTGTAACGCGGCATTTGGCGTGTTTACGAGCAATGCTCAAACCCGCTAAATCCATATGTGAAATCACCCAACCGCCAAAAATATCGCCATTTACGTTAGCATCAGAGGGCATGGCAAGCATTCGAATCGCTAAGTCACCTGAGGCTTTTTTTTCTGGGTTATTTGAAGCATTCATGAGTTTTTAGGTTCCAAATGATGACCATGGAATTTATGGATTAAATAATCCAACGATAATTTACCCGAGCCATGGAACATTAATAACAACAGCAATAACGCCCAATTAATATGCTGCGCCAAACCCATCGCACCTTCGGCCGTCCATAAAAAAGGATAAGAAATGGCAGCAATTCCGTTGTAAATAAAGAAAATAAAAATTAAGAAACGACCGCCCAAACCCAATACTAAAAAAACAGGCAAAATTAATTCCGCTGCAGTAGCCATCACCGCGGCAACTTGGGGCGGCAAAAGCGGCACGTGATACACATGTTGAAATAACATCATCGTCGATTGCCATGCTTGAATTTTAACAAGTCCAGACATAAAAAATATTTGCGCCACCCAAATGCGCGCAAGCAGATCACCGACGGGTGCAAAAAAATTAAAAACGCGAACAAAGGGACGAATGATTGAGGCTACTCTTGGAATCATGGGTTACTTCCTAATTGCGTTGGATCACGTATGATAGCATAATAGCTCTTTAATGCGAATTGACTTCGCTAAACTATCTGTAGTGAGTGAATGTTGGGGTTACGGATGGTTTGAGGGGAGTGTGTGGCATGGATGCCACACCAAGCAAGCCTACAGGGATGTATTTACGGCGTCTCCCCGAAAACCATCCTAACCACAACATTCCGAGCGGATGCAAAATTCAGCGAAGTCAATTCGCATTTTACTTAGGAGCTTATTCTATGAAACAAAAAACAAAAAAGATCATTAGCGGCGCTATGGCAACGGCATTGAGTCTCGGTGTTGCTGCTGTTTCAACACAGGTTGTTGCTAAGTCCAATTGCCCGGTTGAAAAATGTTACGGCATTGTGAAAAAAGCCAAAAATGATTGCGGCACATCCAAACATGCGTGCGCAGCGCAATCCAAAATAAATGGCGATAAAAATGACTGGATGTTTGTGATGAAAGGCAATTGCGATCGCATTGTAGGGGGGTCGTTAACGCCACCTAAGGTTGAGGCGAAAGCAACAGCCAAGAAAAAGGGTAAATAAATCATGTTATTTCTCCAATAATTCTTTGTACACGACAATTTTTAATAGCGCCACTGAGGCGTTTTGCAGAAAATACGCGTTAAGTGATAGCTTACTGCAAAGCGCCTCAGTCGGTTTGCTACGCAAACCTCCTTCAGCTACCGTATCTGAGCTTTATTTGAAATTTTTGTCATGTGCAAAGTCAATAACTCCAAAAATCCTTTTTCATCCAAACAGGTTACGCCTAATGCACGGGCTTTATCATATTTACTGCCCGGTGATTCTCCAACGACAACGGCATAGGTTTTTGCAGAAACGCTATTCGACACCGTAGCACCTAACGCTTGTAGCTTTTCTTTAGCTGCATCACGAGACAATGTTGATAAAGTTCCCGTAATCACCACTGTTTTATTTTTTAAAGGTAAATGGGTCGATTGTAAAACAGTCGGCCAATGAATTCCGGATTTTATTAATTGTTGAATTAATTGTTGATTGTGAGGTTCATGAAAAAACGCAACGATATGGGTTGCCACAACTGGACCAATATCATTTACTTGCTGTAAACGTAACGCATCCGTTTTCATTAATGTATTAATATCCTTAAATTCTAGGCTTAAAACAGCAGCCGTTGCCTCACCCACTTCGCGAATTCCCAATGCATATAAAAATCGTGCGAACGTAGTCGACTTACTTTTTTTAATCGCTTCCAACAAATGATCCGCCGATTTTTCGCCCATGCGTGGTAGCGCAATTAATGCATCGCGATTTAAATGATATAAATCCGCAACATTTTTTATTAATTGATTATCTGCTAGCAAATCCACTATTTTATCGCCCAAACCATCAATATCCATTGCGCGTCGCGAAGCAAAATGTTTGATGGATTCACGCAATTGTGCAGGACAATATAATCCCGCCGTGCAACGCAATACGGCTTCATCGTCTAATTTTTCAACGGCGGATCCACACACGGGACATGCGACCGGCATTTTTATTTTTTTCGCAGCTGCGGTTCTTTTTGCAATAATCGCTTCAATGACTTCTGGAATAACATCTCCTGCACGACGAATAATAACAAAATCATTTTCACGAATATCTTTTCGAAACAATTCATCAAAATTATGCAACGTTGCATTACTGACCATCACGCCACCCACTAAAACAGGCTTTAAACGCGCAACCGGTGTAATAGCACCTGTGCGCCCTACTTGGCATTCAATGTGTTCAATAGTCGTTTCTTTTTCTTCAGCAGGAAATTTATGCGCGATTGCCCATCGCGGTGCACGCGATACAAATCCCAGTTTATTTTGTAATTCAATAGAATTCACTTTATAAACAACGCCGTCAATTTCAAAGGGCAAGTCATCGCGTTTCTTACCTATTTTTTCATAATATTTTTCACAAGCAATCATTCCTAAAGCCGTTTTAATATCATGTGAAACTGGAAATCCCAATGCACGTAATTTTTCTAATGTGTCGCTGTGTTTTTTGATAGGATCTTTACCGTTTAAAATCACCAATCCATAGGCATAAAATCGCAATGGTCTTTGCGCTGTCATTTTTGAATCGAGTTGACGTAAACTGCCTGCGGCAGCATTGCGCGGATTTGCAAATATTTTTTCGCCGTGTTTTAAAGCCTCTGCATTCATTGCTTCAAATTCTTTTTTCGGCATAAAAATTTCACCGCGAATGTCACAACGCGCGGGATAATCATCGCCCAATAATTTCAAAGGAATGCTTTTAATCGTGCGAACGTTTTCGGTAACATCTTCACCGACCTGTCCATCACCCCGTGTTGCGGCCGTGATAAAATCCCCATTTTCATAGGTTAAACTGATCGCAAGGCCATCTAATTTGGGTTCACAAACAAATTCAATCGGACTATCTGATTTTAAATAGTGATGAATACGTTTATCAAACGCCATTAATTCTTCGTGAGTAAACGCATTGTCTAATGACAACATGGGAACGGCGTGTGTGACTTGTTGAAAGGCGGATAATGGCGCGCTGCCAACGCGTTGTGTCGGCGAATCTGAATGAATCCATTCAGGATGCGCTTGTTCCAGTTTTTGTAATGTACGAAATAGGCGATCGTATTCTGCGTCGGAAATTTCAGGGTTATCGAGAACATAATAACGATAGTTATGGTGATTGAGTTTTTCGCAGAGTTGGGTGATTTGAGATTTTATATTCACAACGCAAACAAATCCGCCGTCATTTTACCATTTTCATACGCACGGATTTGCTGACGATATTTAACCATTCGATCTTTTGTTAATAACACGCGTTTTTCATCTAACACTTGGCCGCCCAGATCTTCGACGAGTTGATCAAGCGTTTCTAATAAACAATCGAACGTGGATAAAGGTTCTTCAACAGAAGACGCTGTAAAAAATAAACATAACCCTTTGCAGGAAAACGCACCCATTTTTGTCAAATCAAATGTGCCTGGTTCAACCGCGGAGGCGCAATGAAATAAGACGGTGCCACGTCCATCTTTATGTTCATGACGATGAAATATGCGCTGTTTTCCATAACGCATTCCTGCTGCTAATAATCCCTGCAATAATTCATAGCCTGCATAAGCAGAACCTTCTGATGCCATTAAATATAAAACGATAACACAATCAGGTTGATTGCTGACTGATTTTAATTTGGGTTCTGTTGTTGTGGACTCTAATGTTAACTCATCGGATTTTAATCCCAGCGCAACATCCGTATCTTTTTCAACATAGTCTTGTTGTGCTAAATGAACGACAGGTTTTGTTTTTCGATAGCGATTGCCGGGTGCGGTGCGATTTTTTTTAGTATAAAAATAAATGCCAACAAACATTATAACTAAAAAAACCAAAGAGATAATCATCATGATATTGTTCCATTATGTTTACTGAAAGTTATCTGTTATCAGTAAACCTTAATCGTGCCTCTGACACAGATAACTGATAACGGATAACTGATCACTCACACTGCTTCAACCATCGCAACCGCTTCCTGCATATCAACAGAAACAATACGTGATACACCCGGTTCTTGCATGGTTACACCCATGAGATGATCGGCCACTTCAATCGTCACTTTATTGTGACTGATAATTAAAAATTGCGTGTCTTTCGACATTTCTTTTATCAGCTGACAATAACGTCCGACGTTTAAATCATCGAGCGGTGCATCCACTTCATCGAGTACACAAAAAGGCGCTGGATTTAACTGAAACATTGCAAACATCATTGCAATCGCCGTTAATGTTTTTTCACCACCGGATAACATGTGAATCGTTGAATTGCGTTTTCCTGGCGGTTGCGCTTTCACAATCACGCCGGCGGCTAATAAATCATCTTCTGTGAGCATTAATGAGGCTTGACCGCCACTAAAAATGCGCGGAAATAACTGTTGAAAGTGAGAATTGACTTTATCAAACGTATCTTTAAATAAATGCCGTGTTTCCCGATCAATTTTTCGAATCGCATTTTGCAATACTTCCAATGCTTCGACTAAATCGGTGACTTGCTGATCCATGTAAATTTTACGTTCCGATAATTCTTTATATTCATCGATTGCCGCTAAATTAATAGGACCTAAGCGATCAATTTTATTTTGTAATGCATTTACTTTTTCTTCCCAGTCCGATAAGTTTGCATGCGCAGGCATTTCTGCGAGCAGCATATTTAATTCAAATTGCATGTCAAGAATGTGTTCTTGTAATGTTGTTTGACGCACCACCATTTCTTGTTGTGAGATACGTAATTGTTGTTGTTGCTCTTGCAGTGATGATAATAATTTTGATAAACGATCGCGTGTGGATTCCAATTGTTTTAATTCATTTTGCAAAGAGTGCAAACGATTATCGACTGCGCGTAAATCATTTTCAACAGAAACCCTATTATTTAAGGCGATTTGTAGCGTTTCAGAAAATTCACGCAGCGGCGCATGCACTTCAGCAATTTGCGATTTCAACGTATCGCGACGCTCGGTCAATTGTAATAATTGTTTTTGATGGGTGTTCAATGATTGCGTTAACACCGATAATTGTTTTTCATTGGATGATAATCGAATGTGCCACTCATCGGCTTGTTGTTTTTTGGTTTGTGCGTCTATTCGGGCTGCAGCAAGAATCGATTCTGCTTCTGATTTTGTTGTTAATAACATTTCTTTTTGATTGGATTCTGATTGTTGCTTATCTGAATATTTTAAAATAGTGTCATTCGCGGATTGCAGCGATTGTTCGCATTGTGTGATTTGAGTTTCAATGCGTTGAATATCGGATTTTAAGCGTTGTTGTTGTTGTGACAATGTTTCTAAACGCGATTTTTTAGCACTCAACAACGTTTGTGATTCTGTTAAAGCGCTACTCGTTTCTTGAAAAATTTTATGTTGTGCATCGCGCGTGGATTCCAGTTTTTCTAAAGCGGTTTTTGTCGCCATTTGTTTTTGATGCAATAACTCACATTTTTCTTTTTGTGTTGTCATCAGTGTTTGTAATTCTTTTAATTTTTTCTCACGAGTCAAAAAACTTTCTTCAGAAGAGTGGGATTTGCTGATACGTAACCAGTTGTTACCTAACCAACAACCTTCTTTGGTAATAATCGATTCATTGAATGCTAGTGTAGATTGCAATGCCAGCGCTTCAGATAAATGATCAGCAATATAAATAGTGGATAAACCTGCTGGCAAATGATCGCAGTGTTTGATGACGGATAAAATGGTTGCGCGATCGCTGTTGCTTCCATTTTTATCACCACTCATAAGCGCTCTGCCGCTACTCACAAATGCTTTGGCATTCGCTTGTAATAATGTAATTTCACCTTTGGAAAAATCATTTAATGCTTTACCCATCGATTCAATCGAATCAACGCAAATCGCATCAATATAATCACCCAACACCGTTTCAACCGCCAATTCCCAGCCGGCATCAACGTGGATGATTTTCCCCAATTGTTTTTGCTGTGTTAATCCCTGTTGTTTTAGCCACGCTTTTGCTTCTGTTTGATTATCTTGTAAGGTGGCTTCTTGTAACGCATTTAATGAGGTTTGTTGCGCTTCTAGTTTTTGTAATTCACCTTGCGCTTGCGAAAAATCTGTTTGCGCTTGTTGAAGTACGGCGCGTTGTTGTTGAATGGATTGTGATAACTCAGTTAATGTTGCTTGAATGCCAGTTATTTTATTTTTCAGCGTGTCTGATTTTTCAGATAATGGGTGCATTTCATCGGATAAATTCGTTAACGACACCGCTGATAATTCAGTTTGCATGTGTGCATGGCGATCTGTTAGTTGTTCTTTTTGCGTCTCATAATGACGAATATTATTTTTGGTGACTTCCCATTGCTGATTTGTCTTCGACATTTGCTCTTGAAAACGATCGCAATCACTTTGTGCTTGACGCATGCGTTGCTCAGCTTGATTTAACACCTGATTGGCATCTTGCGTCACGCGTTGTAGATCATTGGCTTGTGGTTTTAATTGTATGATTTCTTTGGTAACCCATTCGATTTGTTCGGTTTGCGCAGTGGCTTGCACTGTTAATTCTTGCCAGAGTGTTTCTGATTCAACAACTTCATGTTCCCATTCTTTGAGTTGCTCTTGTTTGTGCTGAATTTGTTGCTCTAATCGTGCAATTTCTCCGCCTAATCCATAAAATTGTTTTTGAATCGCGTCTCTTTCGTCGATATGGGTTTGCGATTCTATACGTGATTTCTCGATAGCAGTTTCACATTCACGCAATGAAGATAATTGTGATTCATGCTGCAAAACGATCACTGAAATTTTTTCTTTTTGTTCGCGCAATTGATCTTCAAATGCAGACCATTGCAACGTTTTCATTTGTGCATGCAATAAGCGCAATTCTTGTTGCAGTGTTTTGTATTGCTCTGCCGCATTCGATTGACGTTCCAAATGCCGCAATTGTTTCGCCAATTCTTCGCGCACATCGTTTAAGCGATCGAGATTTTCTTGCGTGTGACGAATACGATTTTCGGTTTCACGGCGACGTTCGCGATATTTTGAAATACCTGCGACTTCTTCAAAATGAGAACGCAAATCTTCAGGCTTTGCTTCCACCAATTGCGCAATCATGCCTTGTTCAATAATCGCATAACTGCGAGGACCCAATCCGGTTCCTAAAAATAAATCGACTAAATCACGGCGACGTGCTGGAACGCTGTTAATAAAATAATTGGATTGCCCGTCACGCACCACTTCACGACGAATAGAAATTTCAGAATAGGCTGCATATTCGCCGGTAATTCTGCGATCAGCATTATCAAAGGTTAATTCAACAGACGCTTTGCCAACGGGTTTTCTGCCTGATGTTCCATTAAAAATAACATCAGACATCGATTGTCCGCGCAATTGTTTTGCGGAAGTTTCACCGGTCACCCAACGAATCGCATCAACAATATTAGATTTTCCGCAGCCATTAGGACCGACGATGGCATTCATATGACTTAATACAGGAATGCTGGTGGCATCCACAAATGATTTAAAACCGATTAATTGAATTCGTTTTAATTGCATATTAACCAATCACCTTTTGGAGTTGCACTTCTTGCTGCACAATGGTCACTGATTTTACCCAAGGATGATGGTGTTGTAGATTGATTGGCATATTTTGCAATGCTGCTTCTGCTTGCGTTTCTGTTGGATATTGACCATACGTCAGCATATACCACGGTTTTCCATTCAACTGCGTTTGATAGTAATTAGCCTTGCCATCTAATTGGTGCGCTGCAATATAGTCTTTCACATCGCTTAATTTATCGCTGGCCATCAGCTGGACGGTGTAGCCATTGTTGGTATTCGCTGCGGTATTATTTGTTGGTACTTGTGGAGCAGCAGTCGCAACGACTGGTTGTGCATTGCTTGATAAGCGTGGATCGTGAATTGCATCGGGCTGACTCGTTGTATTATTACTGACGTTTTGAGTGGATGTTGGGTTTTTAGCATTTAAACTATTGGCATTATTTTCAGATTGACTGGGATGATAAGCGGGTAAAAGAGTGGTGATTGGCTGAGTGGGAACAGTCGCATTCATCTTATCAACATCAGCAGGTTCTTGTTGAACGATGGTATTGGCTTGACGCTCAGAAATATTGCCTGTTGCTGCTTGATGCAAATCATCAAAAGTAGCGCCTGTATTAATTAACGACCACGCTTTTTTCGCCAAAGGCTGTCCTTGCGCAGCGGATCGTTGAATCCATAGCTCGGCAGTATCTTTGTCTCTAACCGTGTCAATACCGTAGTAATACATATAGCCTAATGCATATTGCGCATCAGCATCGCCATTTTCAGCGGCACTTTGAATCTTACTGATCGAGCAATTGTACTTCATCATGTACGGATTATTTGAGCAGGCATGTATTGATTGACCGGAAGATGTCGAAGGATTATGTGCACAGCTTGTTATAAAAGTAGTGAAGGCGATAACAGCAACACCACGAACGACCTTGGATTTGATTGAAGTATTCATAGACCATTCCCTTAATATCGAACACGAAATAGTGCTATTGTGCTTCAATTAACCGATTCATTGCAATAAAAAAATCCGCGGTGCAAGTGCCACCACGGATTTGATCGATACTAGGGAGTTCACAATTCAGAGAGTACTACTTTAAGGAACCCAGCTCGGATTCCATTTCAATTTATTTACTACAGTTTTCGTCATATCAGATCCTCCTTGGTCGATGTCGGTTTTCGCCACGAGTTTCACAAGCCCTTCACATTCTGTCGATTCAACATCCTTGTCAAACTGTCATCCGAATGTCTCAGCGCTCATGGTCAACATTAGCACAGCTCTTTTTTTGAGCAACTGAATTGATCAAAATTTGTCACATGATTATTTTTTGTACAATTCTATGAAAGCTATCTTTTCAGTTGGTTATATTTTTTACAATTTTGGTTTTATAAAAAATCAAAAGGTTGGTTATTTTTATTGTGTGTGATGTCTTCGGATAGGTTGAGATATTTCGCACAATGGATTGAGTGATTTGCTAATAGCGATTTTTAATCAACTTTTTGGTATCCACTCCAAATTTCAGGGTGATGAATAATGCAGTGACTCTGCAAAAAAGTGTGAGTGTGAGTGTGAGTGTCAGAGGCACGGTTGTAATAAGTTCTTTTCTCGAGCCTCTGACACTCACACTCACACTAATACCTACTGCAACAATCGCGTAAAATCATTCAACGTCGCATACACCATGATCGTCACTAAAAAAATAACACCCATATTGATCAACATCACCTGCACGCGCGTAGGAATCGGTCGTCTGATCACCGCTTCTATAATGAAAAAGAAAAAATGCCCGCCATCCAGTGCAGGAATAGGTAACAGATTCAAAACACCTAAAACCACGCTAATGATCGCAATAAATTCTAAATAAGCGGTCAAACCAGCTAATGATGCCGAGCCCGCAGTTTGAAAAACGGAGATGGGACCGCCCAATGCCTTCAGCGAAATTCGCCCCATCAGCATTTGTTTAATCACAATCAAATGAAAACTCATCCACTGCGCAGTTTCTATCAATGCAGGCTCGCCCGATAAGTACCATGGATACTGTTGTTTGAATTTCAGATCGTCAGGAATTTTGATTGGTTTGGGTTGTATGCCTAAAAAACCTATCACGCGCCCTGCTTCGTGTTTCTCGCCAATCATCACGGGAATATTTTTCAGATTTCCATTGCGACGCACGGTTAACGTTGTTGATTGGTTAGGATGTTTCTCAACCCAGGCGACCAATCCCTGCCATGAATCGACAAGTTGTTTGTTTATTGAGAGCAGAAAATCATTGGGACGCAAATCTGTTTTTGCCGCAGGTGAATCTGGCATGATGACTGAAACTACTGGCGGAATTTTTGGAAAATACGTGGTAAGACCAATACTGCTTAACAAATCCGGTTGTAATGGATTAAATTGCCAGTGTTGTAAATTAATGGTTCGTGGCGACGGCGTTTGTGAATTTTTAGGTAATACCATCATTGATAAATTGCGTTGATCGCCAATATGTGTAATCAAAAACATGACAATTCGTTGCCAATCATTTGTTTTAGAACGACCCATTTGAATAATTTGATCGCCCGGTTTTAATGCTGCTTTTGCAGCAATACTGTGAGGCATCACTTCGCCAATAATCGGTTTCATTTGTGTGATGCCAATACTGTAAACAATGGCGAATAAAAACGTGGCTAAAATTAAATTAGTTATCGGTCCCGCTAACACAACCGCCATACGTGCCCATAACGATTTACTCTCAAAGGCATCACCAGATGATCCTGGCAAATTGTCGGATTGTGAAAACGCGTCTTGCATTTTCACATAACCACCCAATGGCAACCATCCAATCACAAATTCAACACCGCTTTTCGCGCGGTGTTTGAAAATCGGTTTGCCAAATCCAATCGCAAATCGCAACACTTTGACGCCCACCCATCGCGCCACCACAAAATGCCCGTATTCGTGTACAACCACGATAATAAAAAAAGCTAAAATCGCGCCGATGATGGCGATGAGTGAGGACATTGCGAGCATCCCTGAATGGTTATTGTGGTTCATCATTATGCGAAATTTTGGAATTGAGTACAATGTTCGCTGGAGTGCGCTGCACTCGCCAGGGAGACGCGCGCGTCAGCGAGCGCGCAAAACCGTACACTCCACCCTTAACCCAGAATTAAATTGACATAACCGCTTTAACTCATTGAAAGTTCGTACATAAACGCAACCAAAACCCTGTATTTTCCATTGAAAATGTGTTCAAATATCGACCAGTTTTAGCGTAAAAAACGTCAAACACTCTATATTTAAGTCAACCTAAGGTAAACGTTTAATGAGACAACTACCCCTATCCGATGAGCTTGTTTCTGTTGCTTATGGTGCAGTGCTTGGTGCTTACGATGGTATCGTTGGCACGGTAAAAACAGTCGTTCATCCGGTCGATAATATTTTATATCCAATTGCAGAATTAACTTATCACTCTGTTGTTTTGCTGGGACATAGAGCATTAACAGATCATGAAGATCCTGAGTTGCGAGCAGCAATGAAAGAATTGTTGCAGCAAGATGACACTATATTACCCGCAACAAATGCATACTTTGAAAAATGTGGTCAACAATTAGAAAATATTAAAACACATTTTAAAAACGCCAATTTACAAGAAAAAACACGGATGATTGCAGAATTTGCAACAGGTTATTATTTGACGGGGAAAATAATTAATCGTGTTTCTGCTGTGCGCACAGCGTTTAAAAATAAACAATATTTTGGGACATGGCACGAAGCGCCAACTTATACATTGCTGGAGGAATTTGGTGCAAGGAATGTAACACCACCGCCCATTAAATTATTAACGATTGAGGATCTGCTTACCTGCACACAAGAACAATCTTATTTGTGTATATATACGACCGTTGCAGGAAAACCAAAATTATTGCTTGCAACAGAAGAACAAGCAGTGGCGCATATGACACGGTATACGAAAGCCGATGGAAATCCGGTATTTACGCCTAATCATTGGATTTCACATCGCGATTTAGCTTATGGCACACATCCTTACTTTGCAGGATCCGTTCGAACCATCGGCGATAAAGTGATTAGAAATGTAATGCCAGACGAAATTCCTGCGCAATTTAGGCAAGGCCCTATTGCAAATACTATTCGACTTCCCGGTGGAATTTCTAATGCATCACCTTACGAAACGGCGGGTCCGCATATTCGTGGCTTGATGGAAAAAGCCTTGAAAGATTTTGGTTTACAAAATGTTGAGGGGAAATTTAAAGAATATTATCCAGCGAATCGCGGTTATCGCGCAGGGAACGTAACACGACCAGAATTTCTTTCAGCAGAACAACCTATAACACCACATCAATTGGCCTTTGCAGCACTCACTGGAAGAGTGACGGTACCCAATACACCCACATCAGAATGGTCAGACCAAACTTATCAAAGATTATTGACGGGGTTTTCTCAATCGGCGCAGACAACCGAATCACTTCGAGCAACATATACCACTGGAACACCACAACCAAAAACACGATCTCAATCAGCGCATGAAAGTCGGCGTCAATACGCTGGTTTTTCAGCACAAATGGATGCTGCAGATAGAAATGCACAAGCACAACGAAGTATGTTGGATCAAACACAATTACATCTTCGACTCAATGTGCCGCTGCCCAGTAAACCACTTTCGATTAGTTCTTCTGATACAACAAAAATGGTGTGCGATAAAATTGATGGGTATTTTGAGGATATTATCAGAAATTATTTACCCCCAACTCAGACATTACTTCGAAAAATGTATTATGAAGACAAAAATGTCACCTATGGATTTCACCCAGGATCTGCCGGAACGTGCTCTATCAAAGAGAGTAAAAATGACGATATATTTGTGACAATAAATTCTCAAGTCGAGAATCGTCCAATAGCAGTTCGCATGATAAAAATTCATGAAATAGCGGTACACGCTGGACAATTGCATCAAAGAATAGCGCAAGTGGGCTTCGACACTTATTCTCGTGAACGCAATCAATTTTATAAATTTACAGAACAATCTGTTTCTCTGTCAGAAAAAATATTGCTGGATGCATTACCCGACAAAATTCTTTCGCAAGAGTTAGGTAGGCTCGAATGGAAATATGAATTATATGATGACCAAGACATGAGTGTTGATAACTATGTGCATCTACAACATCGTCACGATCATGATAAACTTACCCCACACGATCATGAATTATTTCTTTGCAATCCGCGAGTCAAATCATTTTTAACAGATGGTATAAGGCAATTTTATCCGAATGATTCTGGCAACACGGGATCCACCGAGACTTATCGAAAATTGCTTGAAGCAACCATACGCTCCTTTCCGCAACCACGCGAACCGCAATACTCAGCCAGCACAACTGCATATCCACCAACACAACCAACACAACCCGCTTCTGAAAAAACACTAAAAATGTCTGCTAAGGCAAGTACGGCCGCTAAACCTAAAGAAACAGCGCCAACGACTGCGTATGATGAAAAATTGAATCAAGCAGCACAAGCTTTACGCTCAATGTCAAAACCCCACTACACCACCCGTGCAACTGCAGTGCCACCAAAACCAACTGCTTCTGCGGCACAAAAAAAACGTGCGGATGAGATCAGAAGAACAAATGCCGCAACTGCAAAAAAAAGAGCAGAACAAAACGCTAATAATCCGCAATCAAAAAACCTTGGAGTGAATAACATGTTTAACAGAAAAGCATCGCCAGAAGAAACTCAACAATTACGTGAAATAATTGTTGCTCGTAAAGCGCAAAAAGAAAATCCAACAGAAAAAAATATTAAAAGCTTCGCTTCACACACCGCATCGTTTATGGATTCCACATCCAAAAATATGGCGACTATTCCTGGTATGCGTGGCGCATCACGAACAGTTTCAAAAATCAGTAACGGTATTTCGGGCATGGTTTCTTCTGTGGGTATTGGAAGCGGAGTTGGATCTGCAGTAACTGCCTTAGGCGGATCTGCTGCAACCGCTACTGCTGCTGCAAGTGCTGCAACAGGCTTCGGTATCATTGTTTCTGCTGGACTTATGGTGGCTAGTTTATTTTTTGGCGAGGAAGAATCACAACCCGCTGGTTTGTCATTGGAACAAATGGAAAATCTGCTGGACATAAAACTTGCAAAAATTGAAAACATATTGAATACGCATCATGAAATCAATATTACTTATCATGAGCGAACACAGCATATGTTGCACATTGGTTTTTCTCAAATGCATGCTGAGCACGAAGCAATATTTCAGCGCATCATTAGTCTTGAAAATTCATTTAGACAAGAAAGTGCGATTGCAAGTGCAAAGTTGGATTTTATCTCCACAAAAGATTTAAATGAAGCGCGATCGACTATTCGTGATTATAATTTAGGTGTAAACAGTATTCCAAGTACAATCACATTAGAAAAAGCACTATCAACGGTAAAAATGTGGCTGACTCAATATTTAAAATTACCTATTTTTAACGATACATTTTATGCATCGATGCCCGATCGTGCGATTCCATTATTAGAATCTAATATCAATGACAATGCTAAGATGTTTGGATTTATTGCATCGCTGTTGAATAAGCATTTTCCTAATTTCATTCCAAAAGAATTTTTGCAATTACCCTCGTTACCTGGATTTGAAGATTTAATGAATGATTTTTTAGATGCACTGGACAAAGCACAAATCGAGGGTCGCATCGAAAGCAGGGATGCGTATCATGATATTTGTGCGAAATTAAAAAGTACATTGAATTTATACTTACAATTTTCAAAATTCTTAAAAGACAATCCGCAACTTATTCAAGCGCTGTTTGATAAATATCACATGAATTCATCAAAAGAAATTTTGATGATTTTAAAATCAATCGTTCATCTCATTGAAAATGAAAAATTTAATGCAAAATTAGCATTGATTGAAAAATCCAATCGACAATTAATTACCGCAAGTTTCACGGGAGATATGTGGGATCATTTACCTAACACACTGTCGGAAAGCGAGCGGGTAAGAAAAATGTTTGGGTTTTTGAGTCAGGGAAAGGTGCCAGCTTTGTCTGGAAAATATATGATTTTACCGAAGGGAATGAGGTATGAGCGTTTACCAGAGCATATTTGTTTTCACGATGGTGGTGTAATTCGATGGGGCAGCTCCGCAACTGGCAGAGATGTTTTAGGAATCTCATTTGGACCAACAGATGTTTATTCAAAAACACCGCCAAAACCTGCCGCATTTTATACGACAAGTTTGTTATTATTATGTTTGTCTAGCGGTTACGCTGACGCCAATTTTTTCCGTAATTCAACTTTGAGACAAGAAGCATGGAAGTTTATTTCTACTTTTGGCGGTATTCATTCATATCATCCAGATAGTTCAAAATGGCAAAGTAAAATTTATTGGCCTAAGTGTTATAGAAATAGTGCGTATTTTACAGAAAGAAACAAGCTTGCTGAAGAGCCTATTTTTAATGGTCATGTAAGCAATTACCATAGAATATGGTGGGAAGCAGATGAGAGACTTCCTCAGGAATATTTATCAATCCTAAACAGTACTATTTTAGAACAAGACAAATTAAAAATCGCATTCCAGTATATTTTAAAATGTTTAGCCGGAGATTTAACGGGGGCACAAGCATTCGCAAAAACTGTTGATCCTTATTGTTTATTATTTTTAATTCCAATGATTAGTACATCAGAATCACCTGAAGGCCGACCTGATATTTTTGAAACCTATATTAAAAGCTGTCCATTGGTGGACGATTTTGATTTTGCAAAAACAATTGTTGGTTGGGACCGCACACCATTGATGTTGGCAGCAGAACAGGGTCTTATTCATGTGGTTACATTTTTATTATCAAAAATGAAACGCAATGATATTGCTAAACTTTCATCTGAAAACAAAACGGCGGCGCAATATGCGCGTGAGCAAGAATTTAATAATGTTGCAACCATGATTGATCAAGCGTCACGTAGAGTTTCGCAAAATGCTATTGTGCCTGTGAAAGCACAAACTGCACTGGAAAAATCACTCACAGAATCAATCACCATGATTGACGATTATCAAACTGGCTTTAAAGAGGCGGCGAAGAGACGAGCAGAGGAACAGCAAGCGCAACAACAAGCGGCGGCTGCTGAAGCGATACAGCGAAAAAATGAGGAACAAAAAAATACTGCGCTAGGTGAAGGTTATGAGACAGATGAAAAAGATTATGGTGGTCAATGTGCTATTTTTAAAGATGTCACAGAAAAATTTTGCAGAACTAAAAAATTATCGACAGCCTCATTTTGGAGAAGACCAACCGATATTCCTAAATTAAATCACCCCGGTTGTCGTATTGATACACTCCCAGTTCAGAGTGATAGAGCATCACTTTTTAATGCATTACAAGAACAAGGGGTTAGCGTTGAAAAAAAACGTGTGAACAATGAAGATCGTCTTGTTGTTAATTTACCAACGATAGAAGTGATTTGAGTTCTTCGTTAAACACAGCATCTGGACCAATGTTTTTCAAACATTGATATTCGCAGATTCACGCTCCCTAATGGTCGCGTCTCCCTGGCGAGCACGATATTCGCCACAGCGATGTGTGCTTTATCAACAACAAAATGTCAGTTCAGCGTGCGCAATAGTGCCACGCTTCGCTCTGCAGCTTATCAAATCTTCAGATAGAGTTGAATTTGGCTGGCTAAATAATAAGGTAAACTCAACAATTGAAATGATTTTTCTTTTGATGTTTTCACAAAGTCTGTTTGTATTGTATTGGCATACAATCGAATCGCTGTCTCATGATTGGTCAGATCCATAAAAGAATGCAATGAACGCAGTGTCCCTGTTTTTCCTGATTTAATTTCAATGGGAATTAAATGCTGATGATCATTCATTACAAAATCAACTTCTGCATTGGACTGCGCATTTTCACGCACCCAAAATGTCAGCGGATTGGATTGTGGTTGTGTCGCTAATAATATTTGCCCCACTATATTTTCAATAAGACGTCCACGATATAAAGCACTTAAATCGGATATATTAAAAAAATGCGATTGCAATCCAGACACATAATTCACCAAACCACAATCCAAAAATTGTAAGCGCGGTGATTTTTTAAAATCAATGGTTGCGGGCGGTATTGTTTGTATTGTTGGATAGATGAGTTTGAGCAACATCGATTTTTCCAATGTGCGTAATGCTTCGCCGATCTCGCGCGATTGATAATGTGATTCACCAAAATTTTTAAACTGTATACGTTCACCTGCAGAAAAAGGTGCTCGTGCAATCACATGCTTCATGACATGGGCGACAGTTTGATTACGTGCGTATTTTTCTACATCATTATCAAAACCGGTCATTAATGTTTGATATACCTCATTTGTTTGCACAATATCTTTTTTTTCTAAAAAAATTTTCACTGCTTCTGGCATACCACCAACTAATGCATACTCATGAAACAGTGATAATAATTTTTGATGGGCAAATGCGGGGCATGGAATCGTTTGTAATAATTTTAATGCTTCCGTTTCATTCGCAGCCAATAAATATTCCGAAAAAGTCAGCGGATACATCCACAAATATTCAACACGTCCAACGGGAATACTAATGTGTTGATCAATCGCTGTTTCAAGCAATGATCCAGCTGCAATAACATGGATATCATTTCGCTCTTCAAAAAAATAACGCAGCAATGTAATTGCTTTTGGACAATATTGAATTTCGTCGATAAATAATAATGTTTTTTGTGTTGGTTGAGGTGATCGATTGTGTTGAAAATAAATACCTGCAAGCAGTTCGTGCACCGTGTTATTTGTTTCAAACAAATCTCGATCTTTTTTTAATTCCAAATTTAATTTGAGGTAACAATCGTATTTTTTGGAAAAAGCATTGACTACCGTTGTTTTGCCAACCTGTCGCGCACCACGCAAAATAAGAGGTTTTCGGTTGCTCTTTGTCGACCAATGTATAAGTGATTGATAAATAAGACGATCAAACATTTCGTTCTCTTGTTTTGTAACAGAATAGTGGCAATCTATGCCATAATATAACACAGAATAGTGGCAATTTATACCTAAATTTCCTAATCCTCGCACGTCACGTTAAAATTCATATAATCGTCCAGAACAGCTAGAAAACCCAGCATAAACGAACATTTCCAGTCTCCTGTATTTTTATCGTCGAGATTATGCGACAGAAATTTGACAATGTATATTCGTGCTTTTTATAGGTATAATCCCCCACCATGCCCAGAAAACCACGACACAAACGAATTCCAACAGATAGCGTTACAACGCAAATAACCCACTTAAATCACGAAGGTCGTGGCGTTGCGCACATCAACGGCAAAGCGACTTTTTTATTTGGCGGGTTAAAAGGCGAAACGGTTACGTTCAACTATTCTGATATTCATCGCCAATATGATGAAGGCAATGTCATTGAAGTGCTGGAAAAATCGGAAGATCGTGTCACCCCGCTCTGCCAACATTTCGGCGTGTGCGGCGGTTGCAGTTTGCAACATATGCATTCGAATGCACAACGCGCGCATAAACAATCGGTTTTACTCGAGCATTTTCAACATCAAGCAAACGTCCAACCAAAAATAATGCTGGAACCGCTATCAGGAAATCCATGGGAATATCGACGACGTGCGCGATTATCCGTGCGTTATGTGCCGAAAAAAAATGCGGTGCTCGTTGGATTTCGTGAACGCAGTTCTCGTTATGTTGCACACATTATTCAATGTGAGATTTTGCATCCCTCTGTTGGCAAAAAAATAAAAGCGCTCGGTGAATTATTAATGCAATGTGAGATGAAATCCCACATCGCTCAATTAGAAATTTCTGTTGGCGATAATGCAACGGCTGTGATTGTGCGCAATTTGGTGGAATTACCGCAAACGGATTTGGAAAAATTAATCGTGTTCGCACGTGACAATCATTTACAATTTTATTTGCAGCCGAAAGCGCCCGATAGTATTTATCCGCTCTATCCTAAAAATCCCGAACCCTTATTTTATGCCATTCCCAATCATAAAATAAAAATGCATTTTCAACCAACGCAATTCACACAAATCAATCAGGAAATAAATTTACAAATGATTGATCGCGCGATTGCATTATTGGATTTGCAAAAAACTGATCGTGTGCTCGATTTATTTTGCGGCATTGGAAATTTTTCGTTACCGCTCGCAAAACAATGCGCAGAAGTGATTGGCGTTGAAGGTTCAAAAACAGCAATCGAGCAAGCTTACATAAATGCCGCAGACAATCATATTCAGAATACACAATTCTATACACACGATTTATCGGCTGATTTAACCCCTGCTGCATGGTCACAACAGCCATTTGATAAAGTGTTATTGGATCCGCCTCGCGCAGGTGCCGCTGAATTAATGCCTTATTTTTCAACGTGGAAGCCACACCGTATCGTCTATATTTCCTGTAATCCCATCACGTTAGCCCGCGACACCAAAGATTTGCTAGAATTGGGCTATACTCTTGAAAAAGCGGGTGTTATGGATATGTTTCCACACACAGATCATATTGAAGCGATTGCTTTGTTTGTCAATGCGGATTAAGGATTAATTTTGAAGTAGTGAGCGAATATTGTGACTGAAATCTTTGTACACAACAAAAATTTCAAATAACGCTCAGATACAGTAGCTGAAGGAGGTTTGCGTAGCAAACCGACTGAGGCGCTTTGCAGTAAGCTATCACTTAGCGCGTATTTTCTGCAAAACGCCTCAGTCGATGACTACGTCATCTCCTTCAGCTACTGTTTCAGTGGCGCTATTAAAAAGCGAACGGATGCAGAGCAATCAGCTCTTAATTTACAAAGAGGTGATTATGACAGAATCAAATCTATCACCCCAAGCCATTCGCTGGATGGATCACCTTGATCAAACCGAGCATTATGATATTGAGTTAATCAAAAAAGCCTGTCTTTTTGCATCTATTTATGAAGAAACCAATACCCCGTTTTCACTATCCACATTAACACAAGGATTGGCGATGGCGGATGCGTTGGTGTCACTGCACAGCGATAGTGTTGCGATTTCAGCTGCCATTATTTACCCCGCTGTTTTTTATCATCAAACATTGCTCATCGAATTACAGGCGCAATTTGATAAAACCATTTGTAAAATAATACAAGGTGCCTTGCAAATGGAAGTGGTTCATTCCATTCGTGTTGAAAAAAATAGAACGACGGGACAACAAAATCAAATTGAAAATTTACGTAAAATGATGCTGGCGATGGTTGAAGATATCCGCACCGTTTTATTAAAATTATCCGAACGATTAATTATGCTGCAACATTTGGGTCGATGCACGCCAGACATGCAACAGCATATCGCACAAGATACCCTGGATTATTATGCACCCTTAGCGAATCGTTTGGGTATCGGACATTTAAAATGGCAATTGGAAGATTGGGCATTTCGTTATTTAAATCCAGCGGAATATCAAAAAATTTCAAAAGCATTTCATATGCGCAAAGAAGAACGCATTCGTTTTATTCATCAAATCATTGCTGAATTAAAATCGCTGTTAGAAAAAGGTGGCATTAAAAATATCAAAATATCGGGACGTCTAAAACATATTTACAGTATTTATAAAAAAATTCACCGAAAAAAAATTGGGTTTGAACATATTTATGATACTAATGCGATTCGCATTTTAGTGCCTACGATTACAGATTGCTATACCGCATTAAGCTTGGTTCATGAAAAATATACGCTCATTACCGCTGAATTTGATGATTATATTGCAAAACCCAAATTGAATAAGTACCAATCGATTCATACGGCTGTCATGATTAATGACTTACCGGTTGAAGTTCAAATACGCACATTTGAAATGCATGAAAAAGCAGAATTGGGCATTGCGGCGCATTGGAAATACAAAGAAAATAAATCGGTGCATGCGACGGATGAGCAAAAAATTATTTTGCTGCGTGAATTATTAGATTGGCAAAGAAATATCTTACCGGAAGAAAAAACACAATTATACGCACAAGCTTTTCATGATCGTGTCTATGTTTTTTCACCCACAGGTGATGTATTTGATTTACCGAAAGGAGCGACACCGCTGGATTTCGCCTATTTGGTGCATACTGAAATTGGACATCGTTGTCGTGGCGCTAAAATAAATAATGTGCTGGTGCCGCTCACTTATTCATTACAAACCGGTGATCACATCGATATTGTCACTATTAAAAAAGGTCATCCCAGTCAAGATTGGTTACGCGAGGATTTTGGTTATTTAAAAACAACACATGCCAAACAAAAAGTGCGTCAGTGGATGCATAAACAACACAATGAAAAAAATTTAGCGGATGGCACAGCACTCTGGGAAAAAATGAGCCATCACTATAAATTAAAAAAATCGGATATTGAAAAAGTGGTTGGTGATTTTAATCTGAAAAGTGTGGAATCTTTATTGATTGCGCTTGGCGCAGGTAATATTAGTCAAACTGTCTTGTTACATAAATTGGTGCCTACTGAAGATAAAAAAATTGAGAACGATAAAATCATTGCTTCGGAAAATGATGACCACAAGCAAAAAACATCCACATCCAATTTTACCGTACAAGGGGCGAAACATTTACTGACACAATTAGCGAAATGTTGTCACCCTATTCCGGGTGATGAGATTATGGGTTATATCACGCAAGGCCGCGGCATTAGCGTGCATCAAAAAAAATGTCGCAATGTGATTGAAGCGATGCAACATCGCCCCGAAAAATTAATTGATATCGATTGGGATCAGCAAGCGCAAAAAAAATATCGCGTCAGTTTAACAATTCAGTGCGAGGACCGTCCGGGGTTATTGCATGATATTTCAGGGTTAACGTCACAACTTAATTTATCTATTGTTGGAATTACTTCGCAGGTGAGCACAAAAAATTATAGGGCGATGATTGAATTAACCCTTGAGGTGACTACTATTGCGTTATTAGATGATGTTATGAAAAAAATTCGATTGGTAAAAGGGGTTGTTCTGGTTGGTAGAAAATAACAGAGCGCATCCCCTCTGGCTCAAATCAACGGCATCGGCAACAACAATATTTCATCCCCCAACGCATGCAAACGTCGCTGTAAAATATAACTGACTCCGTTATGCAAAAAGCGCTTAAACCAGGTGTCTTTTTGGAACGTCATTTGACTGGCAAAAAACATATGGTCTGGATATTTTTGTCCGGTGGTTTGACAGAGCGATACTAATTGTTCGATTAAATCACTTCCGAAATCAGTGTAACTGGTTGCCGCTAAATTTTTCTGTTGGCAATACGTCACAAAATAATGTAGGTTTTCATCCACTTCTTTGGTCATGCGTTTTAATGAGCGTTTACCGCTAAAGCTTTTAATATCAACCTGCCCCACGCTAATAAAAACAAAATTGGTAAAATAATTCGGGAAATGTTTTAAAATCCACAATAAACAATGCATTCCTAATACTTTTCCGGTGATATAAATAATCGCTGTTTTTTTCTCTGCTTGAACGGGAATATCGATAATTGGCGCATTATTCAGCGGCGGAAGCAATTCGCGATTGCGTTGACGAATTTCGCGGCCCACCCAACGATAATGGTTTCTGACTACGTAACAAAATAAAATCACCAAGCAAGTCACCATTAGAGTGACGTAGCCACCTGCGAAAAATTTACTGATCAAGACGACACACAAGATGGATGACGTGACAATAAATCCTAACAATGACATTGCACATTTGCCCCACCATTCTCGCGTATAGGTACGCTCACTAAGCCAATAGGAAAACATGCCGAGCGTTGTTAAACTAAACGTAATAAATACGTTGATACTATACAAGACCACCAACCAACCGACATCACCGCCGCTGAGTAATAAAATAATTAATGCGGCAACACCATAAAAAATAATGCCTTGACTATTAACCAAACGACTCGACAATAATTGGAAACGTTTTGGTAACCAATTATCAGCCGCCATGTTTGCCAATACGGTGGGACCTGCTAAAAAACCTGTATTGGCAGCAACAAATAAAATGCCGCCTTCAAATAATAGTGTAATGATCAACCCAATTTTTCCTGCCATGGAATTACCTAAAATATCGCGAAAGACAACGGCATTGAGCGTTTGCCCATTTTGGAGAGACACGTGATACATCATGTATAACAATGTAATACCACCCGCTACCACAGCAAGTGAAATTGCCATATACAACATCGTCATTTTTCCGGTTTTTACGCGCGGCTCAACTAATTTGTTGACGTTATTCGACACCGCTTCAATTCCAGTATAAGTACCACTTCCCAATGAATAGGCATGCAAAATAAATGCGAACATTAACAAGGTACCAATATGACCCGATAATTCATGCGCCTGATGAAATGATTGTCGCGTGACTTCTGTCATGGATTGAGCGTGGGTTGCAATACCATAAACAATTAAGGCAACGGTGGTGATTACAAATCCTAAAAATAAAGGCATGACGACTTTAATTGATTCTTTCATGCCACGCAGATTTAAAAAAATAAACAGTAAAATAATCCCGCATTCCATAGGCAGTTCTGTAAAATGTAAATTCTGTGGGAAAAAACTATAGATTGCATCGGCACCACTCGCCGTTGAAATGGCAATTGTTAATACATAATCCACAATCAATGCAGAACCGGAAACAACGCCGGCCATCGGTCCTAATAATTGGCTCGCGACTTTATATCCACCGCCACCACTGGGAAATAATTCGACGACTTGGTTGTAACTCAGCGCGATCACAAAAATAGATAAAATAGTGCCTAACGCGACAAATAATGTTAAATCGGGATAATGCCCTAAAGCGACATACGATTCTTGCGGACCGTAACAAGACGAAGACAGCGCATCTGCGCCCAAACCTATCCACGCAAAAAAAGAAATTAAGGCGGTTTTTTTAAATAAATCGGATTTGAAGGGATCTAGCGGGTTTCCAAAGAATTTAGACTTCATACTTTATTTCTCATAATAATTTAGTGATCAGTTATCGGTTATCAGTAAAATCTTAATCGTGCCTCTGACACTGATCACTGATCACTGATAACTGATCACTCACATTAACCCACAACTTTTTTAACACGCTCAACGATTGGCGTCAGTGTGATTTCACTACACGGAACATCCGCAATCAACCAATCATACAACGTCGGATCTTCTTCGTTTAATAAACGAGAAAATAAGCATTTTTGTTCTTGGGTCAATTGATCATAATGATGATCGAGAAATCGCTGGAGAATAAAATCCAATTCCAACATGCCACGTCGACAGTGTAATTGAACCTGACTCAACGCAAATCCCCGTCATCGTAACCGGAGCGATTGGCTACATGATTTTCAAATCGTGTATATTGACCCAAAAATGTCAAACGAAAATCGCCGATGGGTCCATTACGTTGCTTGCGAATAATAATTTCGGCAGTTCCTTTGTGTGGGCTATCTTCGTTATACACTTCATCACGATAAATAAAAGCAATCACATCAGCGTCTTGCTCAATCGCACCAGATTCGCGCAAATCAGACATCACTGGCCTTTTGTCCGTACGCTGTTCTAATCCCCGATTTAATTGTGATAAAGCAATCAGCGGTACATTAAATTCTTTCGCTATTCCTTTGAGCGAGCGAGAAATTTCTGAAATTTCATTGGTGCGATTTTCACGCATCGATGGACTTGTCATTAATTGTAAATAGTCGATCACAATTAAACTCAAGCCGCCGTGTTTTCGCGCAACCCGTCGTGCACGCGTGCGCAACTCGAGTGGCGATAATCCAGGCGTGTCGTCGACATATAATTTTGACTCAGACAATACACTCACCGCTGAAGTCACACGCGGCCAATCTGTATCTGTTAATTGTCCTGTGCGAACTTTATGTTGATCGATGCGGCCCAATGAAGAAATCATCCGCAGTGCCAATTGCTCTGACGGCATTTCTAAACTAAAAACCATGACAGGTTTTTCTTGTTTAATTGCCGCGTATTCTGCGATATTCATAGCAAAACTGGTTTTACCCATTGAAGGTCGACCCGCTATCACCACCATATCGCCCGCTTGTAAACCAGATGTCAGATGATCGAAATCGGTAAATCCGGTTGCGACCCCTGTCAATGCACCTTTGGTTTCATACAATTGATCTAAGCGATCTGTGGCTTTTGCTAATAATGCTGAAATACTGATCGGACCTGATCCGCGTTGTTGATGTTCTGAAATTTGATATACCAGCCGTTCTGCATGATCAAGCAAGGCTTGAGAATCACGTCCATTGGGATTAAAAACGCTGTCAGTAACATCGGTTCCGACTGCAATTAATTGACGCAACACAGAACGTTCTCGAACAATATCGGCATACGCAACAATATTGGCAGCAGACGGTGTGTTTTGCGCTAATTCGTAAAGATAGGCTTCACCTTCAGATAATGCATTTAATTTATTATCTGATTTTAAGGCTTCAGCAATGGTAAGCACGTCGAATGGTTGATTACGATTAACGAGTTTTAAAATAATTTCAAAAATAGCGCGATGATCGGCACGATAAAAATCATCGACAACAATGCGATCAGCGACTTGTTCCCACGAGCGATGATCCAACATCAATGCACCGAGCACCGATTGTTCCGCTTCAATAGAATGCGGCGGGACTTTGGACAGTCGTAATTTTACAGGCGGTTGCTCTACTAATGTTGTCAAACGCAGCTCCTCAAGTTGGTGTGAGTATCACGAGAAATTGCGCTATATTATTACTCGCTACTTCATATTTTTTTTGCGTACAGAGAATTTTCTCACACTCTCACTGATCACTCACACGCTACACCGCATTCACAACCACTTTAATTTTCGCATGAACTTCGCCATGCAGATGCACTGTCAGCGCTGTTTCACCAAGCACACGAATCGGTCCTTCTGGCATTTCCACTTCGCTTTTTTCAAGCGGTTTTCCAATATCTGTCGCTGCTTTTGCGATATCGCGTGGGCCAATAGAGCCAAAAAGTTTTCCTTCTTCACTCGCTTGCGCGGATAAAGTAATGACAAAACCCTCGAGATCTGTCGCACGTTTTTTCGCTGCTTCAAATACTTCTGCTGCCTTTTTCTCTAATTCAGCGCGACGTTTTTCAAATACCAATACGTTATTGGCCGTTGCTTGAACCGCTTTGCTACGCGGTAATAAATAATTGCGCGCATAACCTGCTTTCACAGTCACTTGATCACCCACATTTCCCAAATTGGTTACGCGTTCTTGTAAAATTACTTTCATAACAAACACACTCCGATCAATTTTTTACTTTTCTAAAATTACACCACATATCAATCAAGGCGATTAAAAATAAAATAGGTACCACCACACCAGACAATAGAATCATACCCACGTACATCAAAATCAACATTGTCAGACGAAGCCATTCACGTCTCTTGCGCGCCCAATAGTGCGTCAAACTCAAACCCGCCATCAAAAACGGTAATAATGCCAATGGTAAAGCTTCTACGGCTGCTCCATTGAGTTTCAAAAAAGTTAACGCAAGCACCAAGCATAAAAAAAGCGCCATCCGATAGCTAACGCGAATCTGACTAAATTCTTTAACGAATTCAACAGAACTGTTCAGTGTTGATTGCCAAAAGCGAGCAACCAGCAGTTCCAACAACACAGTGCCCATAAAAACAAGGGCGATCAAACCGGCAGCAACCGGTGCCAACGTTTTTGCAAATTCCGTTGGCGAAATAACCATCTTCCAACCCAGATCGGTTGTTAGCTTCTTCGCTGTACTGGTTAAATGCACTATCCACCAATGCTGAATACCATGCACCGTAAAATGCAGCAAAAAGACAAGGAGTACGCCAATGTAAACGATGCCTTCTATGAGCAAATTCCAGTTGCAATAACGATGCAATAACACCGCCAAAGCCCAAATCAAAATGCAACGCAACAAAAAGATGTCAAATAAACCAACATCACGCAGCACCAACAAAGCAATCGCTGGCAGAGCAACCCAAGCCAATACCCACGCACCGGACTTCGCCCCTTTTTGCAAAGTGACTAATCCAAGAATGATGGCTGCGATTGGGCTGCCAATTCTAAAACCAAACACAGGCAAAAGTGCACATAAAAAAGCAGGCACAATGGCATGGGCATCCTTTTCCAATAAAAACTCACCTATCCCTATTTTTTTCACGATGACTTCCTTGTTTTTTTAATGCATATCGCAATAGGGTAATAATGCCAAAAAGCGCGCCAATTTGATAGCTCTCGACAATTGACGTTGATAGCGAGCACTGGTTCCTGTGATGCGACTAGGTACAATACGTCCTGATTCCATCACATATTCTCTTAACATATCCAGATCTTTATAGTCGATCTCGGTGATGTCTTTCGCTTCAAATGCACAGAATTTTTTACGTTTAAAATAATTAGACATGGTGTTTCCCCTTATCCTCTGTCGTCAAAGTCATTATCACGATCGTGTGAACGCCCTTTGCTGGGGCGACCACCACCTTGCTCAGTGGACTTTTTCGCCATAGAAGATTGCCCCGTAATTGCACGTTCACGCCGCAACACTAAGTTACGAATAACCATATCGTTAAAACGAAACGCGGTTTCAATTTCGGCAAGAACAGCTTCAGAACACTCGATATTCATCAATACATAATGTGCTTTATGCAATTTATTAATGGGATAAGCCAACGGACGACGACCCCAATCTTCTAAACGATGTATATGACCAGAACCATTTTTGATAATGGATTGATAGCGTTGAATCATAGAAGACACCTGACCACTTTGATCAGGATGAACTAAAAAGACAATTTCATAATGTCTCATATTATCCCCTTACGGTTTGTAGCTCCCCGTGTATTAAAAATGCGAATTAAGAGCTGAATTTTTTGCATTCGCTCGGAATGTTGTGGTTAAGATGGTTTTCGGAGAGACGCCGTGAATACATCCGTGTAGGCTTGCTTGGTGTGGCATCCATGCCACACACACTCCCCTCAAACCATCCGTAACCCCAACATTCACTCGCTACTATAGTTCGGCTCTTAATTCGCATTTAACGGTAGAGCAAGAGGTTTAAAAACAGCGCGAAGTATAGCATGAAGTGGGTGAAGCGCAAGACTGTTATTAGTTATCAGTTATCAGTAATCTGTTAGCAGCGATCAGTGATCAGTGTCAGAGGCACGATTAAATTTTACTGAATAACTGATCACCGATCACTGATTACTGATCACTCCACTCACAAACCTAAAGTGAATCACCATGGTACTTTCCGAAGACCACAGCAACGCCACCTATCAAATCCAATCGATTTCAGCCGGGAAAATAAACATTAATGGTGAAACGTACACAAACAGTTTAATTATTTCACCTGAAAAATTATTGTTAAATTGGAAACCATCCAGTGTGGCAACATTGACGGATGAAGATCTATTGTTATTTTTAGAATTTAAACCTGACATTATTTTGCTGGGCACCGGTGAAAAAAGTATTATTCCATCAACCAAAAAATTAGCCTGTTTACTTGAAAAGCAATATCACGTTGAATGCATGAATACGGCAGCGGCTTGTCGTACGTATACGATATTAATTTCAGAGGGGCGGAAAGTGGTGGCGGGGTTGATGATATGAAAATCGCCATTGCACAACTCAACTTTCTCGTCGGCGATATCTACGGAAATGCGGAACGCATTATCTATGAAACCAATCGTATTGCGACAGAACATAAAGTTGATTTGGTTGTTTTCCCCGAATTAGCATTATCTGGTTATCCGCCCGAAGATTTATTATTTCGCCCTGGATTTTACAAGCGCTGTCAACGCGCATTAACCCATATTGAAAAAAGTATCGGCAATACCGCTATTATTGTGGGATATCCTGAAAGTGACGGCAAAGCACACTATAACAAAGCAGCATTCATTCAGCATGGAAAAATAATGGCTGATTATGCAAAACAAGAATTGCCTAATTTTACGGTATTTGATGAAAAACGTTATTTCACACCGGGTAACAAACCCTGTGTATTTGAGCTCAATGGAATTCACATTGGATTAATTATTTGTGAAGATGTGTGGCATCAAAACCCTATCAAACAAGCAAAAAATGCGGGTGCGCAATTTATCATTTCAATCAATGCATCACCCTATGATAGAAAACAAGTTCGCGCGCGTGAATTAATGTTGGAAAAACGTGCGGATGAAACACAATTACCCATTATTTACGCTAATTTAGTGGGCGGACAAGATGAATTGGTATTTGATGGTGGATCGATGGTGATCGATGCTGATGGCAATCGTTGTCAACAGGCTTTGTTTTATAAAGAAGATTGTATGATTGTTGATGTAACATTACAGCATGACAAAGCAATTATATCTCCAAAAAAATTACCCGACATAGTGTCGCAAGAAACTCATATTTACGAAACATTGAAATTAGGCGTGCAAGATTATATTCAAAAAAATAATTTTCCTGGCGCATTGATTGGATTATCGGGCGGAATTGATTCTGCCTTAACGCTCGCTATTGCCGTTGATGCAATCGGCGCTGATAAAGTGACTGCGGTGATTATGCCCTCGCGATTTACCGCGCAAATCAGCATAGATGACGCTATCGCAGAAGCGGAAGCGTTAGGTGTGGAATATCACATCATTGAAATTGACACCTTATTCAATACCTTTATAAAAACGCTCGCCCCTATTTTTAAAAACACAGCAAGTGATTCTACGGAAGAAAATTTACAAGCCCGCATTCGCGGTATGTTATTAATGGCATTGTCGAATAAATTCGGAAAAATTGTTTTAACGACGGGAAACAAAAGTGAGTTATCGGTTGGCTATGCAACCTTGTACGGCGACATGGCGGGTGGTTTTTCGGTTATTAAAGATGTGCCAAAAACCCTGGTTTATACCCTCGCTCATTACAGAAATAAAATCAGTCCGGTTATTCCAGCGCGTGTGATGACGCGTGCACCGACAGCGGAATTAAAAGAAAATCAAACGGATCAAGATAAATTACCGCCGTACGACATTCTCGATGATATTCTCGAAAGATACATTGAAAAAGACGAAGAACCCACACAAATTGTGGAAGCGGGATTTGATCAAAAAAGTGTGGATGACGTGGTGCGCATGATTAATTTGAATGAATATAAACGCAGACAAGCGCCAATTGGGATTCGTTTAACGCAACGTGCATTTGGAAAAGATAGGCGGTATCCGATTACGTCTGGATATTTACGGACGAAAAAGTAACGTAACTGTTCGTAACAGATCACTCCGTAGATAGAAACGCCGATTTTGGATGCTTTTTTGCAGTAAATCTCGTCGAAATGCTCGATGTACGATCAAGTACACCTGCGCTTTCAACTCAATTTACTACAAAAAATCATCTCAAACTCGACGTTTTACTAAATCAGACAACGAGGCCTGATCTGTTACAACTGTTCAGCATCTTTCTAGCATGCACGAAATAACTAATGACGCTTTGTACGACAATTTTTATATTCAACCGCTCGTTGGATGATATGACCGTGGTATTTCTCGTGGAGACGCCGTGAATACATCCGTATAGGCTTGGGAATGTCATCCCTGACATTCACACTCCACTCAAAACACCACAGTCATATCATCACTCGCACCTTCATATTTTTTGTCGTACAGAGCTAATGCCGATACACACTGTTCTGAATTAATAATTCCACAATCTGAACGGCATTTAAGGCAGCGCCCTTTCGAACATTGTCGGCAACGACCCATAAATTAATTCCGTTTTTATGCGAAATATCATTGCGAATTCTACCCACAAAAATGGCGTCATGATTAGCTGCGTTCGTAATCGGTGTTGGATAATCATCTTCATTAATCACTACAATTCCAGGTGTTTTTGCTAATAATTCTTGAACCTGATTGGCATCTGGAAATTGTTCTGTTTCGATATGTACCGCAGCACTATGCCCAAAAAAAACAGGCACGCGAACCGCTGTCGCGTTCACCTTAATTTTTTTATCGTTTAGAATTTTTTGTGTTTCCCATACCAATTTCATTTCTTCTAATGTGTAACCATTCTCATAAAATTTGTCTATTTTCGGAATGATATTAAATGCAATTTGTTTTTCTAGCACAGGCTCGTCGATAGACTGACCACTCAATAATTCCGCCGTTTCTTTCGCCAGTGCTTCTATGCCTTGTTTTCCAGCGCCAGAAACCGATTGATACGTTGCAATATTCATTCTCGTAATGCCAAATTTGTCATAAATGGGTTTTATCGCAGCAACAATAGGAATGGTTGTGCAATTGGGATTAGCAATAATATTTTTGGGTAATTTTTTTAAGGTTTCTGGATTGACTTCGGGAACAACCAACGGCACCTCTTTATCATATCGAAATGCGCTAGATTTATCGATTACCACACACCCTGCTTTTGCCGCCATTGCTGCATAGCGCAAAGAAACGTCTGTTCCTGCTGCAAAAAAAGCAAAATCTGTTTTTGAAAAATCAAACGTATCGAGTGCGCGAATGATAATGGGTTTATTGTTAAAAAGTACGGTATTTCCAGTGGATTTTTCACTCGCTAAGGCAGCTATTTCTGCGACCGGAAAATCGCGTTCGCTCAATAAACTCAATAAAGTTTCGCCGACAATTCCGGTTGCACCGACAATGGCGATATTATATTTTTTTAGCATGACGCGCGCTCTTTTTTGTTTCTCGGCAGGCGAGATTCATTCTACAACGACAAATAATGATCCATCAACACCAACGCCAATCGTGCTTCAACAACAGGCACTGCACGAATTCCCACGCAAGGATCGTGTCGTCCTGTTGTTATAATGCTTATTTCATTATTATTCACATCAATGCTTTTTCCGGGAATACGAATACTCGATGCCGGTTTAAATGCCACACTCACAAGAATATCTTGACCGCTCGAAATGCCGCCTAAAATACCACCCGCATGATTTGACAAAAATCCTTGAGCAGTCATTTCATCCCTATTTTCTGAGCCTTTTTGTGCGACGACAGAAAAGCCATCACCGATTTCAACACCTTTCGCTGCATGAATTCCCATCATCGCATGCGCAATATCGGCATCTAGTTTATCAAATACAGGCTCACCCAAACCGACAGGAATATTTTTTGCAATCACGGTGACACGCGCACCGATAGAATTTCCCTCTCGTCGCAACGTAACCAAATAATTTTCTAATAGTGTTATTTTTTCTAAATCCGGAAAATAAAAAGGATTTTTTTCTGCATCAGACATCGTCATTTTTTCTGCAACAATATCGCCAATCGCAGTGACAGCGCCTTGAATAATCACACCACCTTTTTCCAATAAATATTTTTTCGCAATAGCACCGGCTGCCACCCACGAAACAGTTTCGCGCGCCGATGCTCGTCCGCCACCGCGATAATCGCGAATGCCATATTTTTTTTGATACGTAAAATCGGCATGTCCTGGACGAAATTGATTTTTAATTTTTTCATAATCGCTCGGCCGTGCATTTTCATTGGTAATCATTAATCCGATTGGCGCGCCCGTGGTGACACCTTCAAAAACACCAGAGATAATTTTTATGCGATCGGGTTCTTGACGTTGTGATGTGTAGGGTGATGTTCCTGTGCGGCGACGTTCTAATTCTTTTTGAATATCATTTTCAGATAACGCAAAACCGGGCGGACATCCATCCACGATGCACATCATCGCTTCGCCATGGCTTTCGCCACACGTGGTAACAACAAATAATTTTCCGGTGCTATTGCCAGGCATTGAGATCTCGTTATAATCAGGGTTTAGTGTGAGTGTGAGATATCTCACACATTCCCAGGATTATATACAAAATGTCAAACCACACCATCATTATCGGCATTTCCGGCGCATCCGCTTCCGGAAAAAGTTTATTGGCCAATACGATTGTCAATGAATTAGGCTCTGATCGTGTTGTGGTGATCTCAGAAGATTCTTATTACAAACATTTACCGCATCTACCCTTCGAAGAACGCGCAAAGATGAATTTCGATCATCCTGACGCGTTGGATCATGAATTATTAATTGAACATTTAAAAATATTACAACAAGGAAAAGCGGTTGAAATTCCGCGTTATGATTTTAATTTACATCAACGAAAAACAGAAACGCGTCATATCGGTCAACATCGCATTATTGTTTTAGAAGGCATTTTGCTATTTGTTGATGCAGCGCTTCGCGGCATTATGGATATTCGTATTTTTATGGATACACCGTTGGATATTTGTTTAATGCGACGATTAAAGCGCGATTTACTGGAACGTGGACGCTCACTCGACAATATTTTAGAACAATATCAAAATACGGTTCGACCGATGTATTTACAATTTATCGAACCCAGTAAACGTTATGCGGATCTTATTGTTCCTCGTGGCGGCGAAAATCGCATCGCAATTGATATGATTAAAGCGAAAATGCGGGAGTTATTGAGTTAATTCGCCATCCACTTATTCAATACCTCAATCAACTGCGTTGCTTGATCTTTGCTAGAAATCGTAAATTTTGAGCGCAACATATATTCACCATTGCGTTTTTGATAACGACGAATGGAATATTTATCAGAACCATACACTTCTTTTTTGCGATCCCAATCTTGCAAGCGAAAAACGATCGTTGACCAAGCACCTTTGGTTAAAATCACTTTATCCAATTCTTTGACGGTTTCAACACCATCTTCGGTGTAACTGACTGTTAATTCATCTACTGTTTTTGCCATGGAGTAAATCCTTAATTAAAAAATAATGCCAAACACTATAAAGTATGTTGTGTAAATTGCAAGTTCACATCAATCGGCGGGCGCGCCACCTTCTTTTTCTTGCTTAATCCGTTCGTAAATTTCTTCACGATGTACCGACACGTCTTTCGGCGCATCGATGCCTAATCGTACTTGATTACCTTTTACGCCCAATACCGTAATTTTCACATCATCACCCACGATGATAGATTCGCTAATACGACGCGTTAAAATTAACATACTGTTTCTCCTTTTCCTAATGGACACAAGAGAAAGTGTAGTACATTTATGGAGTTTTACAGGGTGTTTATAATCAATAGGTTACATTACATTCCTCGAGCCTACATCACACCAAGCTCAAACGCACTGTGCAATAGCCGCGCGCCGGTCTCGAGGTGCTTTTCGTCGATAATCGTTGAGATTTTGGCTTCGGTGGAAGTGATTAAATAAATCGGGATATTTTCAGATCCTAATGCTTGAAAAATTTTTGATGCAACACCGGCATGGGATTTCATACCTAAACCCACCAATGATAATTTCGCAATTTGATCATCAACAATAATGTCACGCGCTGCAATATTTTTTGCAATGGTTTCGGAAAAAGCAACGGCTTTTTGATAATCATCTAAGTGCACCGTAAAAATAAAATCAATCGTGTCTTTTGAAGCAGAGTGATTTTGCACGGTCATATCAATGTCAAAATTAGCTTTATTTAAAGCATCTAATAATTGTGTTAATCCATCATTATGTTTTGGAATGCCCATAATCGATAATTTTGCTTGGCGACGATCCAATGCAACGCCCGACACTGACGGTTTTTTTACCGCATCTTGTCCGGAAATTAAAGTGCCTGATCCACTTTCAAAACTGGATAATACGCGAACGGGAATATGATTTTTTTTGGCAAATTCGACCGCTTGTCGATGCAATACTTTTGCGCCCAAACTGGCAAGCGCCAACATTTCGGTATACGTAATGCGATCTAATAATCGCGCATCGGTAATAATGCGCGGATCAGACGTATAAACACCCGCAACATCTGTGAAAATTTGGCATTCATCGGCTTTTAAGGCGGCAGCGATGGCAACGGCGGTTGTATCAGAACCGCCGCGTTCTAGGGTTGTCACGTCTCCCATTGCGTTTACACCTTGAAAACCAGTGATAACGGGGATTTTTTTCTCAGCCAATAATCCGCGAATAGCGGCATCGGCAATATGTGTGATGCGCGCTCGTTGATGCGAATCCGTTGTAAAAATTTGCGCTTGTTTTCCCGTTAATGAACACGCAGCAATATTTTTTTCACGCAAAGCAATCGTTAACAATGCAGCAGAAACACATTCACCGGTTGACACCAGGGCATCAAATTCGCGTGCTTCTGGATTTTTGGATAATTGATACGCCATTTGGATTAAGCGATCCGTTTCACCACTCATGGCAGAGACAACGACGACGACATCATGTCCTGCTTGACGAGTACGATCGATAATATCGGCAACGTGGCGAATGCGATCGAGTGTGCCAACGGAAGTACCACCGAATTTTTGAATGATCAGTGCCATTACCGTTTATCCTTAATCCAGGTGATCACATTTTCCAGCGCATTCGATAATCCCGCCACATTATCACCACCGCCCTGCGCCAAATCAGCTCGTCCACCGCCTTTACCGCCGACTTGTTTTAATAAATCGGGTGCTGTCATGATTGGCCAACACTCTTGACTCACGGAAGCAATAAAAATAATTTTGTTATCAACCACTGACGCCAACAAAATAATCGAGATACCCAGTTTTTGCTTTAACTGATCGACCATGTGACGCATCGATTCGCGATCAGTAGACACATCTAGTTTTATGATTAATATTTTTGCGCTGACAGGAGTCAATGATACTTGAAATAAAACTTCTTCCGCTTTACCAACCCATTTATCAACATCACTGTGCGCCATTTTTTGTTTATGACTCGCCATTTCTTTGGTTAATTGTTTATTTTGTTCGAGAATTTGTGTGAATTTTTCATGTAATCCTTCACGCCCTACTTTTAATGTATCACTCATCCATTGCAATTGTTTTTCATTGTCTTCCACCCATTGCAAGGCTTCATTGCCCGTGAATGCTTCAATACGACGAATGCCGGCAGCGCACGCTGATTCCGAAATAATTTTAAATAAACCCATATCGCCCGTTCTTGTGACATGAGTTCCACCGCAAATTTCTGTGGAAAAATCACCTATGCTAACAACACGCACTTGGTCAGCATATTTTTCAGAAAATAATGCCATAGCACCTTCGCGTTTCGCATCACTCAATGAAGCAATTTTAGTATGCAATGTAAAATTCGCACGTATTTGTTGATTCACTAATCGTTCGACAGAAATTATTTGTTCATGCGTTAAGGCTTGCGTGTGCGAAAAATCAAATCGTAAACGTTTGGGCTCAACGAGCGATCCCTTTTGCACAACATGTTCACCTAACACGCGGCGTAATGCTTCATGCAATAAATGTGTTGCGGAATGATTGAGTCGCGTATAGTCGCGTGAAATATCCACTTCTGCGCGCACTGTCATAGTCGTGGATAATTCCCCCTCAATCACTTTTCCTTCGTGCAATATCACAGCCCCCTTTTTTTGTGTATCCGTCACATGAAAAGATCCGTTTGCAAAATACAAATAACCTTTATCTCCAATTTGTCCGCCGGATTCGGCATAAAAAGGCGTTTGATCTAAAATAACAATGCCCTTTTCGCCTTTTTTAAGCTTATTAACAGGCTTAAAGTCAGACAGCATAGCAACGATTTTTCCTTCGTCATTCATTTTTTCATAACCGGTAAATACCGTTTCGCCGCTCAAATGCACTTGCTGTGTTTGATCACATGTAAATTGCTGTGATTGCTGCGATTGTTCACGTTGCTTTAACATCAATGTTTGAAAATCATTATAATTCCACTGTAAATTACGTTCTTTTGCAATATCAATACTAAGATCCGGCGGAAAACCATAAGTGTCGTAAAGTTGAAACATTAATTCACCATCAATGATTTTACTGCCTGATGCTTCCAACGCTTTATCTAAAATTTTCAAGCCTTTGGCGAGCGTGTTTGAAAATTGTTTTTCTTCTTGCTCAATGATTTTCTCAATTAATTTTTGGGATTTGATTAATTGAGGATAAGCATCACCCATTTCTTTTGCCAATGCGGGAACGAGTTTATAAAAAAAAGGTTTATCGCAGCCTAATTTAAATCCATAACGCGCCGCTCTTCGAATAATTCTGCGCAGCACATAACCGCGACCTTCGTTAGACGGCGTCACGCCATCGGCAATTAAAAATGAGGTAGCACGAATATGATCGACAATCACGCGCATCGGCGTTGCTTTCGTGTCTTCACAATTGACAATTTTTGACAGTGCTTTTAATAAGGATTGAAAAATATCAATATCATAATTATCGTGAACACCTTGCATGACTGCAGAAATACGCTCTAAACCCATTCCGGTATCGACACACGGTTTCGGTAATGGTGATAATTTGCCTGAAATATCGCGATTAAATTGCATAAAAACGAGATTCCAAATTTCGGTATATCGATCTCCGGATTCATCGGGCGAACCGGGCGGGCCGCCAGCAACAGAAGATCCATGATCATAAAAAATTTCCGTGCACGGACCGCAGGGACCCGTATCGCCCATCGCCCAAAAATTATCTTTTTCACCACAACGCGAAAATCGTTTTGGATCTACTTTCATATCATTTAACCAAATCGATTCACTGTCTTTATCATCTCGAAAAACCGTCACCCATAATTTTTCCGCGGGAATTTGTAATTCTTGGGTTAAAAAATTCCAGGCGAATTCAATCGCAGGTTTTTTAAAATAATCACCGAAGCTAAAATTACCGAGCATTTCGAAAAAGGTGTGATGACGTTTGGTGTAACCGACATTTTCTAAATCGTTGTGTTTACCGCCAGCACGAACGCAGCGTTGTGAACTGACTGCGCGTGTATAATTTCTTTTTTCAACACCTAAAAATACTTCTTTAAATTGCACCATGCCGGCGTTGGTAAATAACAATGTCGGATCGTCGATCGGCACGAGCGAACTACTGGAAACTTCGGTGTGATGATGTTTTTTAAAATAATCAATAAATGCGGTGCGAAGTGCGTTGCTGGTCATGTGATGTTTTTGCATTATTGCTTAATCACGCTTGCTTACGCGCGCGTCTCCCTGTCGAGTAATCAATTGTATGATCGTTTCAGAATTATACCCACGATAGGATAAAAAGCGAAATTGTTGTGCTTTTTCGGATTGGTTTTTGGGTGGATGAGTGAATTTTCGCTGCCAGATGGCGGTTATTTGAGTTTGCCATTCGGGTGACTGTATATCCACGGCATTAGCAATAATTGCATCCACAACACCCCGCTCACGTAATTCTAATTCAATCCGTTTGGGGCCAAAACCAGCTTGTTTTCGATAACGTACATAGGCATGGGCGAAACGTTCGTCGCTTTGTGAATGATTGGCGATAAGTTCGTCTAAAAGAGCTTCTATTTCTGAGAGTGAAAAGTTTTTTGCGAGTAGTTTTTGTTTGAGTTCGAGGCGTGAGTGTTCGCGGCGAGCGAGGTAGTTCAGTGCTTTGTCGCGGAGCGTGTGCATATATACAACACGCTCGCTTACGCGCGCGTCTCCTTGGCGCGCTCACACTTCAGCCAACGCATCCTCTTCCACTTTTGCTTTTGATTTTTTGCTTAATTCAAGCGATGCAGCGGATACGTTGCCTGACAATAACAATTGGCGCAATTTAGTATCGATTTCTGTCGCAATTGCTTTATTTTCTTTTAAATAATCACGTACATTATCTTTGCCTTGGCCGATACGCGAACCTTGATAGGTGTACCATGCGCCCGACTTGTCAATTAATCCTTGCGCAACGCCCAATTCAATTAATTCAGCTTCGCGAGAAATACCTTCGCCGTAAATAATTTCGAAATCCACTTGGCGAAAGGGTGGTGCCACTTTATTTTTCACCACTTTCACGCGCGTCTCATTTCCTATCACTTCCTCCCCCTTTTTAATTGCCCCGGTACGACGAATATCCAAACGAACAGATGCATAAAATTTTAATGCATTACCACCCGTTGTCGTTTCCGGATTGCCAAACATGACGCCGATTTTCATGCGAATTTGATTGATAAAAATCACCAGCGTATTTGATTTTTTAATATTGGAAGTAAGTTTTCGCAATGCCTGTGACATTAATCGTGCTTGCAAACCCATATGTGAATCGCCCATATCGCCTTCAATTTCTGCGCGCGGGGTTAATGCCGCTACAGAATCAATAACGACCATATCAACTGCACTTGAACGCACCAACATGTCGGTAATTTCTAAGGCTTGCTCGCCCGTGTCTGGTTGCGATACCAATAATTTTTTTACATCAACGCCGAGTTTTTCTGCATAAATAGGATCAAGTGCGTGTTCTGCATCGACAAAAGCTGCTGTGCCACCCGCTTTTTGACATTCTGCGATTGTTTGCAGCGTTAAAGTCGTTTTACCAGAAGATTCTGGTCCATAAATTTCAACCACACGTCCGCGTGGCAAACCACCAACGCCTAAGGCTACGTCCAAACCGAGTGAACCGGTTGAGACAACAGAAATATCACGGTCAGCAGGGTTATCACCTAAACTCATAATTGCACCACGACCAAATTGTTTTTCAATTTGCGAAAGTGCTGCACTTAATGCTTTGCTTTTGTCTTCGATCATGTTGTATCCCACCTGTCATGTTCTGTTTAAAATAAAATGTATTATTCCACTTTGTGCACGACAATTTTTATATTCAACCGCTCGTTGGATGATATGACCGTGGTATTTCTCGTGGAGACGCCGTGAATACATCCGTATAGGCTTGGGAATGTCATCCCTGACATTCACACTCCACTCAAAACACCACAGTCATATCATCACTCGCACCTTCATATTTTTTGTCGTACAGAGATTATTCCATAAAGAAATGGGAATTTATATACGGGTTTTTAGTATTCGCTCTTCGATTGCATGTCAATTAACAAAAATTTAAATTACCTCGTTATTTTATGCATGATTCTTAATCAACGACGAAATTTTTTGATCAAAGTCATGCAGTAACTGAATAAAACTTGTCTGAACCGCAGCATACACTTCCAACGCAATCTCTTTATGGTAGGTATGTGTTGTTAGATTTCGTTTTTCAATCATATTAAACCATTCTGGTTTATCTTGAATGATATTCTGCTTCATGCTTTCTCGAATCGCCTCGCGCGGATTATTGACCTCCATACCCAAATGATTGAGATATGTCTTCATTAACTTCCAGGATAGCTCATACGTAAATTCAAAACGCTGAATGGTTGCATCAAGATAGAGACTATCGGCTTCAATATTTTTCGACAAAGCTTCATCTAATCGCAACAATGCCGATTTAAAATCCGTCAATTTTTCATTGAGAATTGCCAATGTCATCCAATGTGCTCCTACTGTTTTTATCGCATCATCATACAAAACAATTCCTTCGTTTTGAATAAATGATTTTATTTTTGTCTCTTTTTCTAGCGCTAAATCGACAATGTCAACAGTATACGGCAATCGACTTTGCTCTAACTCTTCTTGGAATGTAGTGTGGTTTCCCCGATTTTTGTATATAATCGCAAGATCAATATCAGAATGTGCTTTATGATCTTTACGAGCGCGCGATCCAAACAATATCACACGCTCAAATTCCGTAGTGTGTAACATGATAATGTTCATTAATATTCGCAGTTCTTTCCCTGATAATCCAAACACAATTCACTCCGTGTAAATAGCTTATTATTTCATAAAGGAGAGTGATTATATACCGTATTTAACGTATTTTTGATTAGCACCAACCGCCACCAAAAGCGCACCCACCGCAATCCAAAGCGGCAAAGCGGGATAAAGAGAGATCAACCATCCCCCATTAAAACCCGTGATCATCCAAGCAAGAAACAATATCGTACTGGTATAACCCATTATCCAGCCTTGATGATTTTGTGCGGTGTTATTAGAAATCAAGGTGAGCAAGCTAACATAAGCGGTTCCCGTAAAAACGGCGACAAGCCAAACTAAAAACCACTGATCCTGTGGTAATAAAACGCAAGCGGTTAATCCGATGAATACCCAAAAAATACTGATGCGCATAATTTTTTTTACGTCAACATATTTTATTAATAAGGGATATAAACATAATAATCCCAGCGACATAAAAATGCCCATCATTGCATTAAATAAGCTGATTTCCTGCACGGAATAATGGAATTGTTGTGACAGAAATAATGAAATCGTTTGATAATATTGACTCCATCCTAATTCCAAACAGAAAAAAATGAATAATAATCTCCCAATGGGATACGTTTTTATCGCTTTTTTCAGACCAAAAAAAACTTCTTGTACGCTCAGCATTTGAGTTCGCATATTGCTTTGCATCGTTTCTTTAAAATAAAATAAGATAATCATAAAACTCAATACACTAATAATCACCGCTAAATAATACGGCGTGGTTGCATTAAACCAGCTGACTAAATGACGATCAGATAAATAGCCGCCGGCGAGTGGCCCTAGCATAATGGGCAGCGTCATCATTAATGCAATAAAGCTTAAAAACAAGGCTTTTTCGTCATTTTTACATAAATCAGCAACGGCGGCTTGTGCGACCGGTTGGCTGGACGAACCGATACCGCTCAACAATCGCCCTACTAAAATTAAGAACAGATTTTTTTTCAGAATGCCTATAATCGGCAATGAAAATCCTGCTATCATCATCACCAAACAAAACAATACTGTTTTTTTACGTCCGTATTTATCTGAAAAATTGCCGACAAACGGTGATGCAATTAATGCTGCAACGGTTGATAAACAAATCGTAAAGCCCGTTAAAAAATCGCGTGTTGCCAGCGAAAAATCGGATGGCAGAATGCCATAGTGCGTTTTAAAAAAGAGTTCAAGTAAAACAGGAATAACAACAAAATAACTGAATGAGTCGATAAAAATTAATAACAACAACGGAAATAGACGCTTAAAATGCTTTAACATTATTCGCCTGCGACAGTCATCCGGTCAATCAAAATGGAGCCAGAACGAATAGAGCCGCGAATATCGATATCATTGGCAATCGCTACAATACCGGCAAACAGTGACTTTAAATTGCCAGCAATCGTAATTTCTTCAACCGGAAATTGAATCTCGCCATTCTCAATCCAAAACCCTGCAGCGCCGCGAGAATAATCACCCGTCATGATATTGACACCATGCCCCATTAATTCGGTGACTAATAATCCGCGGTGCATTTTTTGAATCAACTGTTGTAACGTTACATCAGTATTTGTCACACTTAAATTAAAAACCCCGCCCGCATTACCCGTCGTCTGCAATCCTAATTTTCTCGCAGAATAGCTGCCCAAAACATAACTCACCAATTCACCCTCACGCACATAATGTTGATCAACAGTAGCAACGCCTTCACTATCAAAAGGTGCGCTGCCCATGGCTGATAGCAAATGCGGCTGTTGAAAAATATTCATATTTTTTGGAAAAATGGTTTGGCCTAGCGCATTTAATAAAAACGAGGATTGACGATATAAATTTCCACCGCTAATCGCTTGCACAAACGAACGTAATAATGATTTTGCCATCGATGCTTCAAAAATCACAGGACAGGTTTGTGTTTTTAATCGTCTTGCGCATAATTTTTTTATCGTTTTTTCTGCGGCACGCTGAGCAATAAAATCAATGGATTTTAAATCAGCTGGATTTCTTGCGATGGTATAGTCATCGTCTCTCTGCATATGATCATTTTCACTCGCAACCACACTGCAATGAATGCCATGCTCACTGACATGCGCTTCACCGAAAAAATCAAGCGTATTAGCATAAATATTATGTGAATTGAGCGTGCTAATACTCGCCCCTTCTGAATTGATAATACGCTTATCAAACGCAATTGCTTTTTTTTCACATTCAATCGCAAGCGCAATCGCATCCGTCGGAGTAATGGGCCACGGATGAAATAACTGACAATTGGGATAGTGTTTTGCCAAACGATTCGGATCCGCTAATCCCGAATACGGATCAGGACTTGAAAAACTCGCAATACTACACGCTTTTTCAATCGTTGCGTGAATGGATTCTTGCGAAAAATCAGAACTTGCCGCGGAACCCGAACACTGATTTTGATATACCGTCACACTAAAACTTGTTTCAAGATGATGTTCTAATGTCTCCACATCACCCAAACGAGCCGTCACCGAAAATCCTTTGGTTTCAGAAAGTGAAATTTCAGCGGCATCGAGGTTGAGGGATTTTAGTTTTTTTAAGGCGGTTTCTACAAGGTTATGGTTCGTCATTTTATACAGGACCTTGAAGTAGGTGTGAGTGTGAGTGTGAGTAAGCTACACTGTACCTCCGACACTCACATTGATGACTCACACTGATAACTCTCTAATGTGTTGCTTGTTTTGATTTGTTTGTTTTCAATTTAGATGGCACGCGCTTTTTCACGATTTTTTTCGCAGAGGATATTAAATCATTCGATCTTCGTGCGGCTGTGGGTAAACGTTCAAGTGCAATCTCAAATACCTGATCAATCCAACGAACAGGGTGAATATCCAAAACATCCAATACTTCTTTTGGAATTTCTTTCAAATCACGCTTGTTTTCCATTGGAATAATCACTGTTTTAATTTCGCCGCGCAATGCCGCTAATAATTTTTCTTTTAAGCCACCGATAGGCAACACTTCGCCACGCAGCGTAATTTCTCCTGTCATTGCAACGGATGCATGCACTGGAATATGCGTAATGGCTGACACTAATGCAGTACACATACCAATACCGGCACTGGGGCCATCTTTGGGTGTTGCCCCTTCGGGAACGTGCACGTGAAAATCATTCTTTTGAAAGTATTCGTCATCAATGCCAAACATGGGCGCCCGACTTCGCACAACAGTCAATGCCGCATTAATCGATTCTTTCATGACATCGCCTAAACTACCCGTATGCAACAATTTACCCTTACCTGCAATCACTTGGGCTTCGATCGTTAATAATTCGCCGCCAACTTCAGTCCATGCTAATCCCGTCACTTGACCTACTTGATCTTTTTCTTCGGCTAATCCATAACGGAATTTTTGCACACCCAAATATTTTTCTAAATTACGCACAGTCACTGGAATGCATTCCGTTTCTTTCTTTTTATTTTTTTCATTGGTCGCCGCTTGACGTACTACTTTACGACAAATTTTCGAAATTTGTCGCTCCAAACTGCGCACACCTGCTTCACGTGTGTAAGACCGAATAATTTCGCGAATAGCCGTTTCAGACATATGAATTTCTTTTTCTTTTAAACCGGTTTGTGTCATTTGGCGTGGAATTAAATAATGTGTTGCAATATTTAATTTTTCTTCTTCGGTATAACCGGGTAATCGAATGAGCTCCATGCGATCTAACAAAGCTGGCGGAATATTGAGTGAGTTTGCGGTTGCAATAAACATCACGTCCGACAAATCATAATCCACTTCTAAATAATGATCGTTAAATTTATTATTTTGCTCAGGATCTAATACTTCCAGCAAAGCCGATGCAGGATCGCCGCGAAAATCAACAGCCATTTTATCAACTTCATCCAACATAAATAACGGATTGCGCACTTTGGCACGCATCATGCGTTGAATAATTTTTCCCGGCATAGCGCCGATATACGTGCGTCGATGGCCGCGAATTTCTGCTTCATCACGAATACCGCCCAGCGAAATACGCGCGAATTCTCTGCCGGTTGCATTCGCAATAGATTGTCCCAATGAAGTTTTACCAACACCCGGCGGACCCACCAAACATAAAATCGGGCCTTTTAATTTTTTAACACGCAGTTGCACGGCCAAATATTCTAAAATACGTTCTTTGACTTCTTTTAGGCCGTAATGATCTGCTTCCAGCGTTTTTTCAGCGGCGTTTAAATCCATGTTAATTTTGGATGTTGCTTTCCAAGGCACTTGCAATAACGCTTCTAAAAAATTGCGAGAGACGGTTGCTTCTGCGGACATGGGCGGCATCATGCGTAGTTTGGTTAATTCTGATTTTGCTTTTTCTTTTGCTTCTTTGGGCATCCCTGCGGCTTCAATATTTTTTTCAATTTGTTTTAATTCATCGGCTGGCGTGCCTTCTTCCAATTCACCTAACTCATGTTGAATCGCTTTTAATTTTTCGCTTAAATAATATTGTCGCTGACTTTTTTCAACTTGTTGTTTTACGCGACCTTGCACATTTTTTTCAACTTCTAATAATTCTAATTCTTGTGCGATTAAATCACGCAATAAATGCAAGCGTTCTTTCACGTCAAACGTTTCTAAAATTTTTTGTCGTGAATCAATGTTGACGGTTAAATGCGCTGCAACGCTATCAGCGAAATGCGCAGGTATTTTCATATTACGCACAGACGTAATTAATTCAGGAGGTATTTTTTTATTGGCTTTGATTAATTGTTCAAATTGCGCAACGACATTGCGCATCATCACGGTAATTTCTGGATCTTCAGTGACTTCAGATTCGTGATCCAATGCCACTTCGGCTTGCATAAAATCACCGCTCAACAAAAAGCGAATGACGCGTGCACGCGAAACACCTTCAACTAAGACTTTTACCGTACCATCAGGCAAACGCAATAATTGCAAAATAGTCGCGACCGCACCGACCATAAATAAATCATTTTCAGTAGGCACATCAACAGACGCATTTTTTTGTGCGACCAAAACAACTTGCTTATCTTTACTCATCGCCGATTCGAGCGCTTTAATCGATTCTGTGCGGCCAACAAACAAAGGGATAACCATGTGAGGGTAAATCACCACGTCACGCAGAGGGATTAATGGTAGTGTAACTCCATCTTCAGGTATCTTTTTTTTTGACATATTTAACCCTTTTAGCTATCCGTTATCTGTTACCTATTATTTGTTATCTGTGTCAGAGGCACGATTTAGCATTTTACCGATAACGGATAACGGATAACTGATAACTCCTACTAACTCGCCGTCTTCTTCTCATCACCTTCATAAATATAAAGCGGTTTTGATTTTTCTTTGATAACGTTTTTATCAATAACCACTTGTTTTAAGCCATTAATCGATGGAATTTCATACATCAAATCAAGCAAAGCATGTTCCACAATGGAGCGCAAACCACGCGCACCTGATTTGCGCTCTATCGCCAGTTTTGCAATTTCATGTAAAGCATCTTCACGAAATTCAATATTAACACCTTCAAACTCAAATAATTTTTTGTACTGCTTGGTCAGTGCATTTTTTGGCTCTGTCAAAATAGCCAATAATGCTTTTTCATCTAATTCATCGAGCACTGAAATAACCGGCAAGCGACCCACAAATTCGGGAATTAAACCATATTTTATTAAATCTTGGTTCTCTACTTTTTTAATAATATTGTTTACCGATACTCTTTCTTTGGTTTTTACTTTTGCTGCGAAACCAATACCACTTTCATCGGTTCGTTGCTGCACAATTTTATCTAAATCTGCAAATGCACCGCCACAAATAAATAAAATATTAGTAGTATCGACTTGCAAGTATTCTTGTTGAGGATGTTTACGTCCACCTTGTGGCGGAATAGCCGCAACCGTACCTTCAATTAATTTCAATAACGCTTGTTGCACACCTTCGCCGGATACATCGCGTGTTAATGAAGGACTATCAGATTTACGCGCAATTTTATCAATTTCATCAATGTAAATAATCCCTGTTTCTGCTTTTTCTACGTCGTAATTACATTTTTGTAATAATTTTTGCACGATATTTTCAACATCTTCGCCGACATAACCCGCTTCGGTTAATGTTGTTGCATCCGCAATCGCAAAAGGTACATTTAAAATACGCGCCAGTGTTTGCGCCAATAATGTTTTACCTGATCCGGTTGGGCCAATAAATAAAATATTGCTTTTGGTTAATTCGACATCGTCGTTGGATGCATGGTGTTTTAGTCGTTTGTAATGATTATAAACGGCAACCGATAATATTTTTTTAGCATCGGTTTGACCAACGACATATTGATCCAGTTGCGCATGCAATTCTTTGGGGCTGGGCAAATAGGTTTTGTCAGAGACAACCACGTCAGTGGATTCTTCTTCGCGAATAATGTCATTGCAAAGTGTCACGCATTCGTTACAAACAAACACTGAAGGACCGGCAATGAGTTTTTTGACTTCGTGCTGACTCTTTCCGCAGAAAGAGCAATACAAGGTTTCGTTTCGATTCGTGTTTTTATTGTCGGCCATGCATTTACCTTAATGATGTGAGATATTACTTTCATTATACACAGAAAATGGGCTACTACACCTCTTTGCCACGTTTTACGTATATGGAATCGATTAGACCGTAGGCTTTTGCAACAGCGGGCGGCATAAAGTTATCACGATTGGTGTCTTTGTGAATTGTTTCGATCGTCTGCCCGGTATTTTTAGCTAGAATTTCCGAGATCATATCGCTGACGCGTTGAGTTTCTTTAGCGTGAATTTGGATGTCAGTGCCTTGACCTTGGTAACCTCCCAATACTTGATGAATCATGACCATCGAATTCGGTAAACAATGCCGTTTTCCTTTGGTGCCTGAAGAAAGCAGTAACGCAGCAATACTCGCTGCTTGTCCAATACACATTGTGCGCACATCGGGTTTAATAAATTGCATGGTATCGTAAATTGCCATGCCCGCGGTTACCACGCCACCGGGTGAATTGATATAGAGGGAAATCTCTTTATCGGGATTTTCAGATTCTAAAAAAAGCATTTGGGCAACGATAAGATTCGACATGTTCTCTTCAACAGGGCCAACCAAAAAAATCACACGATCTTTTAGTAGGCGGGAATAAATATCATAGGCGCGTTCACCGCGACCACTTTGTTCGACGACCATAGGGACTAGGTAGTTGTTTGTTTCTTTCATATTGGGTCCTTAATGTACGAATTTTTAATCGCGCCTCTGATACTCACACTGTTTAGTAAAATATAAATGATTTGCAAGATTATTTATTATTTTGTTTGCAAATCTCGACTTGCTTACGCGCGCGGCTCTTTATCATTCATTATTGCATCATAACTTTTTTTCACTTCAGAAACACGTGCTTTGCTTAATAATGTTTGAATGGCTTGTTCTTCCAAAACAAACGCTTCAATATCCGAAACCATATGTTTGTTTTTTAAAATAATGGGCATCATTTCTTCGACTTTGCCGTAACGCGCAGCCATTTCTTGTAAACGTTCTTGCACTTTTTTCTGATCCACTTTAATTTTAGCTTGCTGAATCACTTCTGCTAATAATAAGCCTAAAATCACACGTTTTTTAGCATCTTCCACATACGGTTCTCGTGCTAATGGAAATTTTTTAATTTGATCATCTGTTAATTCGCGACGATATTGTCGAATCTGTTGGCGCGTCATTTCTTGTAAATGTGCAATTTCAGCGTCTAATAATGCGGTTGGCACTTCGACGGGATTTAACGCCATTAATTTATCTAACACAATACGTTTCACATTCGCATGCGCTGCTTCATTTAATTCTGTTTGCATTTTTTCTTTGACCTGCGTTTTCAATGCATCAAGACCTTCTTCAACGCCGACTTTTTTTGCGAATGCATCATCCAACACTGGTAATTTGGGTTCTTGCACTTCATGCACCGTAACTGCAAACGTCACGGGTTTCCCGCGCAAAGTTTCAACATGGTATTCCGTTGGAAATGAAATACTTAATGTTTTTTTCTCATCTTTTACTACACCAATAAGCCCTTCTTCAAAACCCGGAATCATGGTGTGCGAACCCAATTCCAACCAGCTGCCCGTAGCGCTGCCTTGTTCAAGCGGTTTACCCTCTATTTCACCTTCAAAATCAATTTGAATGCGATCCCCTAATTTTGAGGCACGATCAACAGTTTCCCATTCTGCATGCTGAGTTCTTAATTGTATTAACATGCCTGCAACATCATCATCGGTGATTTCACCGGATGCGGATTCAATTTCAATATCAGTTAAATCTTTTAATTGCACGTCAGGGTATACTTCGAATTTAGCGGTGTAATCAAAATTCTCGTTTTTTGTCAGCGTTTCATGATTAAAATCAATTTCTGGACGGCCAGCAATTCTAATATTTTGCTCAACAATGTGCGCTTGAAAAGTGGAGTCAATCAACTCCGCAGCCGTTTCATGCAATAATCCTTTACCAAATTTTTGCTCCACAACAGTCACTGGTACTTTGCCAGGACGAAATCCTTTGATCTGCGCTTTACTGCTTACTTCAGCCACTTTTTTTTGATAGGCGTTTTTCATGTCTTCTGCCAATACGGTGACTGCCAATTGTCTTTTAAGACCTTCTAATTGCTCTAATTTCGCTGCCATTGTGGAAAAAACCTCTTTAATGTAGTTATCAGGTATCTGTTATCAGGTATCAGTAAAACTTAAATCGAGTCTCTGACACAGATAACAGATAACTGATACCAGATAACTCAATACGAGAGGAGAGACTCGAACTCTCACGGGTTACCCCGCTGGAACCTAAATCCAGTGCGTCTACCAATTCCGCCACTCTCGCGCATCTCTAAATAAAGCGATCATTGAACACCATATCACTCGAATTGACAAGCATTTTACTCACTTGCAAATGACCTACCCACTACCTATACTTAAAATAAATCAACAAGATAAATTCGTTTTGAAAGCAGGAAGCTCTTCATGGCCCAAGTCTCAGCTAGTGTTCTCAAAGAATACTTTTACGACATGCCGATTGATCTGTTTTGCGTTATTCGAGTTTCTGATCGACAAATTCTTCAGGCAAATCCATCATTCGAATACATTCTGGGTTGGAAACCTGAAGAAATGGTTGGTCAGCTGATCGATACTTTTGTGAATTCCGAGATGGATAAAGCGAACATCGAAAAGGCCTTTGCAAAAATAAATCTCGATGTGCACACGCTCACTTTTGAAACTGAGTTTCGCTCCAAAAATAACTCATTTAGATGGATAGATTGGAAATGTTATATCGACGATGAGAAGCAAAATATATTTGCGATTGGTCGTGATGTAACAACACTGAAAGAAACGCAAAAACAATTACTACAACAATCTCTCACGGATCGCGTAACTGGCGTTGCTGATCGTCAAACATTTTTAAAATTGTTGCAAAAGGAATTAATCGAAGGAATGCGTCTTCATCACGCCACGTCAGTGATTATGGTCGATATCGATCACTTTAAAAATTTTAATGAGCGATTTGGTATACAAAAAGGCGATGACTGTTTAAGACAAGTTGCCACTGCACTAAAAACGTGTTTACGTCGCAAAACGGATTTTTTAGCGCGATTTGAAAATGATGAATTCGCTGTATTGCTGTCACATAATAATTTAGAAAAAGCGATTAAATCAGCAGAGTATTTGCGTAGCAGTCTTGAAAAATTTGCGCTACGTCAAGAAAGTGATAAAACACATCAACCCATTACGATTTCACTGGGTGTTGCATCTGTAGCGGAAAATGCGACAAAAGAAGTTGCATCGGAAGTGATGCTTGCCAGCGCTCAACACGCGTTGAGTGTCAGTCAGCATCGCGGTGGCAATCAAGTCAATTATGCGGAAGAACTGGGTTCGTAGCACCGAAATAAAGTTCGATATTGGCTATGTTATATAACACTTTTGGGATGATTGGCGCCCTACCGCTTGTTTTTACTTTGCTTTCAATTAATTCAACAAGTCCATAATTTTCCATTGTCCGTAATGTTCTCAAAATATTATTTGCCTTTCTTCCTGTTAACGGTACGAGCTCTGAAATAGACAGTGGTTTTTGAGTAACAATTAAAGACAATAATTTTTGATTTTCCTCCGAAAGTACATTGGCAAGCGATTTTATTGAGTTAAACCAAATTTTTGGTTCATCCGGTTTTCGTTTGTGCTTTCCTTTTGCAATATTAATCGTATATTTCTGAAAATCTTGGAATGACATAATACCGATTTTTATTTTTTTAATAATCATACCAAACTCTCTTTTATTTCATTTATTTTTTTATTGACAGCAATCCAAAAATCTTCTAATAACTTCCCTGCGTTTTTGTAATGATACGGATGACCAATATCTTCTGAATCAATATGCCAATGGTCAAAGGTTTTTTTCGGTGCCACATTTATTTTTGCCCCATACTCAATTTCATGTGCATTATCAAAACCAATGATCCGCACATTATCTGAGTCATGCAAACTGAAGGAATATTTAATACCCTGTTTTCTCGTTTTATTGGGAACCTTTTTTACATCAAACTTAACCCACAAACCCAAATTTTCATCGATAAGATGACATACGCCGTCTAAATCGAGCAAATACTCAAATAATTTATTATTTTCCATGATGATTATATCACCTGATGATATGTTTGCAATGTTTCTTAATTAGATTTTTTATTAAAGAACAAAGAAGTATAAAGAAAAACGGATGGTGAGCAATACCGTGTTTTAATGAGTGGGTAATGGATAATCAAACGACAAAATAAAGGTGATGGCTAATAATAAAAAAGGAAATAGGTTGTTTACTCTTATTCTCATCAGATCAAGTACCGTCGTATAGTGGGTAACATTAGGATCGTGTTTATCTACGAAGCGAACTTTTCCTCACATTTTTCACTACAAACCGCGCAATTTGATTTAACACGTTATGCGCCGCTATATTGGTTGCTAAAACGCCTGAGTAAGGATTATTTTCTGGTGCAGACACAACCGATTCAAAAACGCGACTCGCGATGACATGACCGGTTGTCATATTCAGCAATGTCGCTTCTATTGTTAATCGCACCTTGCTGGTAGGTTGTAAAAATTCTTGTTGAAGTGTCAATAATTGCATATTTAATTGGTAATTTGCACCGCCTGAAAATGGGGATGTCACGACAGCATGAAAATATCCCGTGGCGCGTAAACGATTAGCCATTAAGGGTAATAATAATTCAGCGGGTGGCGCTACCCAACGATGATCACCAAATGATTTTAATTGATACGGAATCATCACGTAAATCATTCTAGAAGAATTATATCCAGGTGAAGCGACTGGCGTAGTGACTAAAATACTCCTAGCTGAAATCGTTTTTTGCGAAACGACTGTTTTTTTAGGCCAATGGGTTATTGTGTAAGTTGATAATGGTGCTGTTTTTATGGGCGAAAATGAGCAGCTGGATATAAAGATTATACTTAGAAATAGGCCTATTGTTTTTATTGACTTCATCGTAACCCCTTTGGTGTGGGTGTGAGCGTGGGTGTCAGAGGCAAAGTTCAATAATTTATATTTTCTCACACTCACACTCACGCTCACTTTTTATCTTTCCCCTGGCCCCAACTGCGCCGCCTGTTTGCCTCTGACCAACATACTCGGATCTCTTTGCAATTCTTCCGTTAAACGATCCACGCTTGATGTTGCTTGCGATAAACCCGACAACGCTTGTGCTGCATTAGGCAATACTTGATTTGAAAAATTATTAATGGCAGCTTGTCCACTGCGCATCGTTGCTGCAATTGTTTGAGACGTATTGTTCATTGAAAAGGATAATGCATTAACCGATTTCAACGTTTTATTTAATTGATCCATCGTTTCTGGAAAACGATTACTCGCTTCAGACATATTCGCCAACGTACCATTCAGTGAGCGGATCGTTTCCGTAAAATCCACGGAATTATCAGCCAATGTTTTGGTAATCGTCGCAATATTTTGTAAAGAATTTTTAATAGATAAACGATTTTGATCATCCAACACTTGCGCGACACTCGAACTTAAATGTTGAATATCTGCCGTGATTTCAGGCAAAACCGTGCTTAATTGCATCAGCAAAGAAGGACGCGAAGGGATGATGGGGTAACGTTGACCTGCGGTGGCTACCAACAACGGTGCTGTTTCTGTTTCCGCTTTTAAATTCACATAAACAACGCCTGTGATACCTTGTGCATTTAATATGGCATAGGTGCTCGTTGTGACTGGCACTTTAGATCCCACGGCCAATTTCAATCTCACCAATTTGGGATTTTTAGGGTCTAAATGAATCGATTGCACAAACCCTACTTTTACGCCATTAAAACGCACAGGGCTTTCTACGCTTAATCCTGTTACGTCTTCGTGCACATAGACCAAATAGATATGGAAATTTTTACCGTTGCTTGCAGTGCTCAACCAAAAAATAATAAAGAAAAAAAAAGTGGTTAGCATAACCACAAAAATACCAACAACGGTGTAATTCACTTTACTTTGCATCATTGCCTCGTTGTGAACGATGCCCACTAAAATAAGATTGTATAACAGGATGGGTGTTCTTGTGTAATAATGTCATCGGTTGATCCGCCAACACTTTTCCCTCGCCCAAAAAAATCACGCGATCCGGCACATACCACAGGGTATCCAAATCATGCGTCACCATCACAAAGGTTAATCCTAAATTTTTGCGCATCTCTAACATTAAATTATCTAAATCCCCTGCACTTTTAGGATCTAATCCCGCTGTGGGTTCGTCTAAAAAAATCAATTCGGGATCTAGTGCAATGGCCCGCGCTAATGCAGCACGTTTTCGCATACCACCACTTAATTCTGAAGGGTATTTGTAAGCGGCATCCAGATCCAATCCACTCATCGCAATTTTTATTTTGGCTAATTCTATTTTGGAACGATGCGACAATGCTGCATATTCATCTAATACATACATGACATTTTCTAATACGGTCAGCGAACTAAATAAAGCACTACTTTGAAACATCACGCCCCATCTTTTTTGTACCGATAATAATTCTTTTTCTGACGCTTTAATCACATCCGTTCCGAACACGGAAATAGTGCCACTGGTAGGTACCATTAATCGTAAAATACTGCGTAATGCAGTGGTTTTTCCACAACCACTGCCGCCGATAATAGCCACAATTTCACGGTGTTTTACGGTGAAATTAACATCACTGTGCACCCAGTGGTTGCCGAGATAGTTTTTGAGGTGTTGGACGTTGATGATGTTGTCATTCATTATGGTTTATCCGTTTGCAGAAAAGTGTGAGAGGTTAGTGTGAGTTGAGTGTGAGTGTGAGTGTGAGTGTCTGAGGTATGGTTGTGAGTGTGAACAATATAATAACCTCTGACACTCACACTGATATCTCACACTCACACTGATATCTCACACTCACACCTCAGACACTCACACTCACACCTCACACTAAATATCCATCCAATTAAATATAATCGAAAATATGCCATCCGCTAAAATAATTAAAAATATCGCTTGCACCGCTGCTTTGGTTGTTCGTTCACCCACACTTTGCGCGCTGCCTTCCGCTTGAAATCCTTGAAAACAGCCTATTCCTGCGATAATTAATGCAAACACAGGTGTTTTTACAAGACCAATATAAAAATGTTTGATCGCCACTTCTGCTTTAAAACGCTCAAAAAAAGCTTGAAAACTAATACTCGCCATATTTTTGGCAACAACCATGCTGCCGAACACACCAAAAATATCACCCCATACGACAAGCAATGGCAATGCAATTAATAATCCAAAAATTTTCGGTAACACCAAGCGTTCAACCGGCGATATTCCCATGGTTTGCAGCGCATCTAATTCTTCATTGACTTTCATCGTGCCTAATAAAGCAGCGAATGAAGTACTTGTGCGACCCGCAATAATGACCGAACAAATGAGCGGTGAAAATTCTCGCAATATCGCAACACCCGATAAATCGACAACATACGCATTAGCTCCGTAAATACGCAGTTGAACGCCTAACTGATAAGCAACGACAACGCCAATTAAAAACATCATCACAGCGATAATGGGCAAAGCGCGATAACCGCCAACATCAATTTCATGAATCATGGAGCGCCATTGTAATTTTATCGGGCGCATCATCACGTAAAACAGATTGGTAAAAATCTCGCCGAGAAAAGCAAACATATCAAGAAATTGTTGTGCAACGTCGAACGTTTTTTTTCCGATACGGTAAAACCAATTGTAATGTGGAATAACGATGGGCGTTGATTCAACGGTTGTCACTTCTTCTGTCACTAATTTAAGTAATGATTGAAAATTATCTTTTAATCCATTTATTTTTATAGCATTATTTTCTTTGACTAATTTTTCGTGGACAGAATACAGTAAAAAAGCACCTGCTGTGTCCATTTGTGTTATTTGAGTTGCATCTATCAATTGAATAACGGAATGCGAAGGAATTAATTTTTGAATCCAAGTATCGACGGTACTAACATCATCAATCAACCAACTACCCGCTAATGACAAAACTGAACCTTGCTGAGTGGATTGGATGCTGGCTTGCTGTTCCATAAGGCGTCCCTGTCGTGCCTAGAATATAACAGCTGATTATCCTACATGAGTGAAAGTTTCGCTAGTGTAAAAAGGGGTGGACGATGGGATTCGAACCCACGACAACCAGAGTCACAGTCCGGGGCTCTACCAGCTGAGCTACGCCCACCATAAACAAAACACATGCGCCTGACAGGATTCGAACCTGTTACCACCGGCTTAGAAGGCCGGTGCTCTATCCAAATGAGCTACAGGCGCAACACATGGACTCACACAGATAGTAAATCGGGGTAGAGGGATTTGAACCCCCGACATTCTGCTCCCAAAGCAGACGCGCTACCAGACTGCGCTATACCCCGAAAGATATGCATCATACTTTGGCGAGGTATACACGTCAATAAGAGTTGTCTGTTATCAGTGATCTGTTATCTGTATCTGAGGCATGATTAAATTTCTATTTACAATTTGTATTTTTATGTTCACGATTAGCACTACCTGATAACAGATAACAGATAACTCATCATGCAAACCCTACAAAACACGATCGACACTGCATTTATAAATCGCGATCAATATTCACCCAAAAACACACCGCAAAATATTCATGAAGCGATCGCAGAAACAATTCATTTATTAAATACCGGAAAAATTCGCGTTTCAGAAAAAATAAATAACACATGGACAACGCATGAATGGATTAAAAAAGCGATTTTATTATTATTTAAAACGCAAGAAAATAAATTGATGCAAGATGGCGTCACGCAATTTTTTGATAAAGTCCCGCTAAAATTTCACAATTTATCTGAAAAAGAATTTCACGAAAACGGCGTTCGCGTGGTACCTGCTGCTTTTGCGCGTAAAGGCGCTTTTATTGCAAAAAATACTATTTTAATGCCTAGTTTTGTCAATATTGGCGCTTACATTGATTCAGGCTGCATGATTGATACGTGGGCTACTATTGGTTCTTGCGCACAAATCGGCAAAAACGTGCATATTTCTGGCGGTGTGGGTATCGGCGGTGTTCTCGAACCTTTACAATCATCTCCCACTATTATTGAAGACAATTGCTTTATCGGTGCACGTTCTGAAATTGTGGAAGGTGTGATTGTCGAAGAAGGTGCGGTGATTTCGATGGGTGTTTTTATCGGTCTTAGCACACCCATTTATAATCGCACAACAGATGAAATCACGTATGGAAAAATTCCCGCTTATTCTGTTGTTATTCCAGGATCATTACCCGCAGACAATGGAAAATATGCACGATATTGTGCATTAATCATGAAACAGGTAGATGAGAAAACAAGAGCAAAGACGGCGATTAATGAGTTATTGCGTAGTTAGTGTGAGTGTGAGTGTGAGTGTGCGTAAATATAAATAAATTAAACCACACCTCTGATACTCACACTCACACTCACACTAATTACGCACACTCACACCAAATCAACAGGAACCCCCATGTCCCAAACATTATCATTAGCAAAAGAATTAATTAACATTCAATCCATCACCCCTAACGATCACGGTTGTCAAAAAATCCTCATCGATCGATTACAAAAAATCGGTTTCGACATAACCGAATTAAATTCCAATGGCGTCAGTAATTTTTTTGCGCTACGCGGCAATCACGGAAAATTATTGGCTTTTTCTGGACACACCGATATTGTTCCGCCTGGTGATTTAAGTGAATGGCATTCCCCGCCTTTCACTGCGACCGTTCGCGATGGAAAATTATGGGGTCGTGGTAGCGCTGATATGAAAAGCGCACTCGCTGCTATGATTGTTGCAACGGAAAGATTTATTGCAAAACATCCGAATCACTCGGGGAAAATAGGGTTTTTAATAACGAGCGATGAAGAAGGTAGTGCAAAAGAGGGCACGATTAAAATTGTCGAGTACTTACAAAAAAATAATATTCAATTAGATTACTGTTTAATTGGTGAAGCATCGAGTGATAAAAAATTAGGTGATGTCATTAAAGTGGGTCGACGGGGATCATTGCATGGTGAATTAACGGTGCATGGAAAACAGGGTCATATTGCGTATCCCCATCTAGCGATCAATCCGATTCACCGCAGCTTTCAAGCATTGGATCATTTAACCAAAATAATATGGGATCAAGCGACTGAATTATTTTCACCAACGAGTTTTCAAATTTATAATATCAATGCAGACACGGGCGCTACTAATATTATTCCAGGTTCATTAACCGCACGATTTAATTTTCGGTACTCGCCTGCGAGTACCGCTGAATCACTGCAAGAAAAAGTTGAAAAAGTATTTAAAGAACATCAATTGGAATACGATATTCACTGGAATCATTCGAGCAAACCATTTTATAGTAAACCGGGCGCATTGACCAAAGCCTGTCAAGAATCCATTTTGAACTTATGTAACGTTACAACAGAACATAACACCACGGGCGGCACTTCGGATGGACGATTTATTGCCGTCATGGGCGCTGAAATGGTTGAATTGGGACTTCGCAATGAAAGTATTCATCATGTGGATGAGAATACTGATTTGGTAGATTTGGAAAAGTTGACGGATTTGTATGAGGATATTTTGGGGAGGTTATCAGTGATCAGTGATCAGTGTCAGTGATAAGTTATCAGTGTCAGTTATCAGTGTCAGAGGCGCGATTTAATAAAATTTCAATAAAATTTCGGAGAGAGAGGGATTCGAACCCTCGGTACGGTTTAACCCGTACACACACTTTCCAGGCGTGCTCTTTAAACCACTCAGACATCTCTCCAGGCTGGAAGTTTGTAAAGGTTAAACCATGTTAATTAATGATTCAAGGAAAGTGTTTCTATAAGGTTTATCTTTGTACACGACAATTTTTAATAGCGCCACTGAAACAGTAGCTGAAGGAGATGACGTAGTCATCGACTGAGGCGTTTTGCAGAAAATACGCGTTAAGTGATAGCCTACTGCAAAGCGCCTCAGTCGGTTTGCTACGCAAACCTCCTTCAGCTACTGTATCTCTGCGTTATTTGAAATTTTTGTCGTGTACAAAGAAGGTTTATTTAAATCGCGCCTCTGACACTGATAACTGATCACTGATAACTGATCACTGATAACTGATCACTGATCACTGATCACTGATAACTGACACTGACACTGATAACTGTTAACTGATCACTCACACAATAAAAAACCCAAGGCTTTAAACATAGAGCTCGCTCTGGTTAACGTTGGGAACTTGTGCGGCACGTTAGGCTTCCCAATCGAGTTGGGCTTGCACACGGTGCCAACAACGCGTTTCCTCTTCTGTATCACTGTTGGCTCAAGTTTAAAAGCCTTAGGCTTTCTCATTCGTAACTATAGTTGATAGACAACAGTTTTGCCCAAAAATAGGTAAAAAAAAATGCTGTATATTCATTTTGTTATGAATTAATATTCATATTAAAAATGAGTTGTAGAGTCAGCATCAGTGTCGATTCTTTTTCTGACATTGCTCACTCTTCTCTGGGCTTTGCCATACGAACAACGACTGGTCTTCCACGAAGATCTTGTCCGTTCGCACCCAGGGCTTTTTTCGCATCTTTGACTGAGCTATAAGTCACAAACGCAAATCCTTTTGAACGCCCTGTTCTATTATTTTTAATTAAGCGAACATTTTGCACGTCACCAAATTGCGCAAAAAATTGTTTTAAATGAAAACCGTTGACTTGGTATGACAAATTACCCACATACAATTGCTCGTTTTCAGGATAATGTTGCGTTGCATTTCCGGATGAACGACGTTTTTTGATGCGAATAATAATGAGTAAAACCAATAAAAGAACTACTGCGGAAATAATATAAATCGAATGTGACATGAAATACTCTCTGTTAGTGTGAAGGAAAAGTAAGTCATTGTATGAAATAGATCGTCGCAAGGCAAATGTTAAAATGCTCATGCGAGAATGGAGTTTTTACGAAGATACTCAGTAGCTCATGCGGTAGCATGAGCGCAAAATAAAAAGGCGTCCGAAGACGCCTCTTGAAAAAAACTCAACGTGATTAAACGTTAAATTTGTAGCTCAAACCAGCCAATACATCATTGGTGTAAGGAATTGGAGCTTTTGCGCCATTTCTGCTAAAAGTGGTTCTAAATGTATAAACATCTTGTAACGTTAATGCTACATTGCTGTTTACATTGTAAGCGGTACCAACACCCAATTCTGGTGTCCACGCACTACCTGTCAGTTTGCTAATGATAGCGCCCTTGCTAGTAACGCTTTCGTGCATATCAACCGCACCCGCTTTTGCAAATAAATCAAACTGGTTGCTTACTGGCATGATACCTTTCACATCGAAGCCAAAGCCGCGCAAATTGGTTTTCATGGTGTCAACATTAGGAATGGATGATTTACCTTCACCAAATTGTGAATAACCACCTTCAATTGCAGCGTATTGATTAAATTGGTAGCCTAAATTTGCATTCCAAGCCAAAGCACCTTTTTCAACTTTAGTCGGCGCACCAAAAAAATCGGTATTTCTATATCCAGCGTAACCATACCCCAAGCTACCACTGATAAAAACACCCGCAGCATTTGAAGAAGAAGATTGATCTGAAGCAGCCATGCTATTCGATGCGGCAGCCATGCCAACTGTTGCCAATGCTGCTGCACTGACGAACATAACGACTACTTTGTTCATGTATATATACCCTTTAAAGTTTAGTTAAAATCGCGTACTCGAGATACGCAGTGCGCGCAGTATGCAGAAGCGATTTTTGAATGTCAACACCGTGTTTTTATCATTTTTTGCCGTATTTATAGCGAAATGTGCGTTTGAGCAGTGTGAGTTGTCAGTATCAGTGTGAGTGTGAGTTGTCAGTATCAGTGTGAGTGTGAGTGTGAGTTTCAGAGGTACAGTTTAAATGTTTATGTTTATTTTTATTTCACAACATAGATAAACCTAAATAGCACCTCTGACACTCACACTGATAACTCACACTCACACTGATAACTCACACTCACACTGATAACTCACACTCACACTCACACCAACACACTTTCAAATCAAAGCAATAATCTGTACCATAACGTTCGAACTATAAAACAAGGCACAAAAATGCATCACCATAAATTAATTATTCTAGGCTCCGGTCCCGCCGGTTACACCGCCGCTGTTTATGCAGCACGTGCAAATTTAAAACCGGTTTTGATTACCGGCATGGAACAAGGTGGACAATTAATGACGACAACCGATGTCGACAATTGGCCTGGTGATATTGAAGGATTACAGGGTCCCGCCTTAATGGAACGCATGCTAGAACATGTAAAACGTTTCGACACCAACGTTATTTTCGATCACATTCAAGCCGTGAAATTACAACAAAAACCGTTTTATTTAAAAGGCGAAAACGCGGAATATACATGCGATGCGTTAATTATTGCAACCGGTGCATCGGCGCGTTATTTGGGCATTCCTTCTGAGCAACAATTTCGCGGCAAAGGTGTTTCTGCTTGCGCAACCTGTGATGGCTTTTTTTATCGCAATAAAAAAGTCGCGGTCATTGGTGGCGGAAATACCGCTGTTGAAGAAGCGTTGTATTTATCCAATATCGCATCACACGTTACCTTAGTGCATCGTCGTGATACTTTCCGCGCAGAAAAAATATTAATCGATAAATTAAAAGCAAAAGCGAATATTCGCATTGTGTATGATTCTGTTTTGGATGAAGTGTTGGGTGATCATTCCGGTGCAACAGGAATTGCTATTAAAAATGTAAAAAATAATGTGGTTGAAAAAATCGAGTTACAAGGTGTTTTTATCGCGATTGGTCACGATCCGAATACCAAAATTTTTCAAGGTCAATTAAAAATGAATGAAGCGGGATATATTCAAACGAATGGTGGACAAGAAGGACGCGCAACGGCAACGAACATTCCCGGTGTTTTTGCAGCCGGTGATGTGGCTGATCATGTGTATCGTCAAGCGGTCACTTCTGCCGGTTTTGGTTGCATGGCGGCGCTGGATGCAGAAAAATATATAGATATGAGCGCAGCGAATAAATAATCCTTATTCAGAAGCCAATGCGCAGGGAACACAGTGACCGAAGCATGGCGTTCATAGTCTGCTTCGTTACCATAGCATGGCGTTTTTACAAGAAAACAAAGAAGAAATATTTATTTTGTGATAACGTATCAACTCACATAATCAACAAGGTTAACAAACTATGCCCAAAGAAGACTCGATCGAAATGGCTGGTGTTGTTGTCGAAACACTACCGAACACGACATTTAAAGTGAAATTAGAAAACGGTCATATTATTAATGCCCACATTTCCGGTCGTATGCGAAAAAATTATATTCGCATTTTAACCGGTGATTCTGTGATGGTGGAATTAACACCGTATGATTTAACGAAAGGCAGAATTATTTTTCGAGACGCAGGCAATAAGAAAGGCTCGACTGAGCCGAGCGAATAATTTTAAAACCTTGATCTCTGTACACGACAAAATTTTGCTACAAAGATGATGGAAGCGCGAGTGCAAACGACCGCGCGGTATGAATGGATCGGTGTGCGAGAAGGAACTCATATTCAACTGTTCACTGTTCCAATCAGACTGCGCTTGTGCTTCCATCAACACTAATAAAGTCCATCTTACACCCACTAAAATTTTTGTCGTGTACAAAGAACCCGGATATAAATTTATTTCAAAAACAGCAATACTTCCTACCTTCAATCCAAACAAAATGAACGGTATTTATTAAAAGCCATATAAATGTATGGCTATTAGTATTTACCTCTGGTAGGATACTATGCATAAAACAATATTTGAATGGGATGATTTTAAAGAGGTCGTCAATGAAAATAAGCATGGCGTATCATTTGATGAAGCTCAAAAGGCCTTTCTTGATGTTAATCGTGTTATTACTGAAGACGTAAAACATAGCGAAATAGAACAACGTTTTTATTGCATTGGTAGAGTTGATGGGAATGTGATGACAGTTCGTTTTACCTATCGAGAAGATACAATCAGAATCATTGGTGCAGGATATTGGCGAAAAGGGGAAAAAATTTATGAAGAAAAAAATAAAATACACTGACGAAGACTTGGGTGAACTAAGAATAATCGAGGATTTTTTACCAAGACCAGAAGATTTAATTCTTAGGGAAAAAACGGTAAAAATTACCTTATCATTAACTGAAAAAACAATTGCTTTCTTTAAGGAACAAGCAGAAATTCATCATACGCAATATCAGAAAATGATCCGCGTTTTGCTTGATGAGTATGTTGCTCATTTAAAAGCGAGAACACCCAAACAAAAACGAGCGCGACATTCATAAACTTTTTTTATTCGTTCACACCAACACATCACTCCGCGCCTCAATCTCCCACACCAACTCATCTGCTTTCACAGAGACGTTGATATGGGCTTCAGCGCCCGCGCTTAATTTGCCGAATAATAATTCATCGGCCAGCGGTTTTTTGAGTTTTTCTTGGATCAGGCGTTCCATGGGACGCGCGCCCATTTTGGCATCAAACCCGTGTTTGGCAAGCCAATTTCTGGCATCATCATCCAAACTCAAGGTAATATTTTTATCTAATAATTTCGCAGACAATTCCGCAATATCTTTATCAACAATTTTTAAAATCGTTTCAGGTTGTAAATAATTAAATTTTAATATCGCATCTAATCGATTGCGAAACTCGGGCGAAAACATTTTATTAATGACAATTAAATTATCATCCCGTTGATCCGTCGTTGCAAAACCAACGGGTACTTTATCCAATAGTTCGGCGCCGGCATTCGTTGTCATCATTAGTACCACATGACGAAAATCCGCTTTTTTGCCGTTATTATCGGTTAAAAATCCATAATCCATCACTTGTAATAAAATATTAATCATGTCTGGGTGTGCTTTTTCAATTTCATCGAGCAAGACAATCGAATACGGTTTTTTCATCACCGCTTCGCTTAATAATCCGCCTTGATCAAAACCGACATATCCCGGCGGCGCACCAATTAAGCGTGAAACCGCATGTTTTTCCATATATTCAGACATGTCAAATCGGAGTAAATCGACATGCAGTGATTTTGCCAATTGCTTACATAATTCAGTTTTACCGACACCAGTGGGACCTGCCATTAAAAACGAACCAATCGGTTTATCTTCGTGACGCAATCCCGCGCGGGACAATTTAATCGCATCACACAATGCGTTGACCGCCGCTTCTTGACCAAAAACCACTTGTTTTAAAGTATGATCTAAACTTTTTAATTCATCGCGATCGGATTGCGAAATATGTTGAATGGGAATTCCCACCATTTTTGCGACCATCTCTTCAATCTCACGCGCACCAATCAATTGTTTTTTCTTTTTTGCGGATTGTAATTGTTGATAAGCCCCTGCTTCGTCAATAATATCAATCGCTTTATCCGGCAAATGACGATCACTCATATACCGTGTGGATAGCGCAACCGCTTGCGTTAATGCTTTCGGTGAATATTTCACACCATGATAAGTTTCAAAACGCGTTTTCAATCCCCGTAAAATTTTCAACGTGTCTTCAGAGCTCGGTTCACCCACATCAATTTTTTGAAAGCGTCTTAATAACGCAGAATCTTTGGCAAAATAATTTCTAAATTCATCGTACGTCGTGGCTCCCATGCAACGTAGTTCTCCAGAACTTAAAAAGGGTTTAATTAAATTCGATGCGTCCATCGTACCACCGGTTGCAGAACCGGCACCCACCAAATTATGAATTTCATCAATAAAAATAATCGCGCCCGTTTGACGTCTTAATGCTTTTAATACCGCTTTAAAACGCTTTTCAAAATCACCGCGATATTTTGTACCTGCTAATAAAACCCCTAAATCTAAGGAGTAAACGGTGCAATACGCTAATGCGTCTGGCACTTCTTTATCAACAATTTTTTTCGCCAACCCTTCAGCAATCGCTGTTTTTCCAACACCTGCTTCACCGACCAATAAAGGATTATTTTTTCTACGACGACACAACGTTTGAATCACGCGTTCTAATTCGATCGTGCGTCCAATTAAAGGATCGGTTTGTCCACGTGTTGCGCGCTCATTTAAATTCGTTGCATACAATTCTAATAAATTATCTTCTGAACCCATTTCGCGTGTAAAAGGTTGAGAATCTGCTGATGGCATATTCGCATCATAATTAAATTCTTCAATGTGACGCGATTTCATAATACCTTGTGTCGTGTATTTCACCACGTCAACGCGCGTTACATTTTCTTGATGGAGAAAATAAACGGCTTGGCTGTCTGGTTCACCAAAAATAGACACTAACGCATGCGAACCGTTTACTTCGGTTTGACCGATGCTTTGTACTTGATGAATAGAACGTTGTAAAACACGTTGAAAACTGATGGTCGGTTGAATATCACGATCATATTGAGTCGACAGGCTCGGTGTCGTTTCATCGACAAAAATGCCCAAACCAGCCCGTAGGCGATCCAAATTGGCGCCACAGGCAACCAACACTTCGGAGGCTTCGGGATTATCAACTAAGGCCAATAATAGGTGTTCAACAGTGATAAACTCATGTTTCTTTTCGCGGGCCCTGGCATAGGCGGTATTCAATGTCAGTTCGAACGATTTACTAAACATATCCATCTCCTATTTTTCTAATCTCCTTACTTTCACTGTAGTAAAGAAATGGCCATTTTTCCTGTCAAACACGATAAAAATTTTTGATAAAAAGACTTGACAAAAAAATGGATGATTTAAAAAAGGGTGATTTTGACAGTTTTTCAGAGGGTTAATTGGATAATGTAAGGCGTTAAATAAAGAACGTACAGCAGTTCGAGAGGTTGAAATAATAGTCGGATCTCTGGGGTGAGTAGTCGGACACACTTCGTTTCAAACTGTTACACAAACGGTGTTTAACGTTACACGTCTTCGTGTTTTCCTTGTGACTGTTGAAAAAAATAATGGGGAGAGAAAATATGAGTCGAGATCAAAGAAATGAAGGTGTATATAACTACGCTTCCGCCGAACCAGTGGTAGGTCAACCGTTACACAAATCTGTACAAAGCGCAGTTGATAAAATGAAAAGCGAGACTTATGCAAATGCATTTGGGACTGCGCAGCCAGTTAATGGCGATGCTTTATTCCAAGGTCTTTCTGACATTTTTAATCAACAAGAAATCCCCCTTGGTCTTATGAACAAATTACTGAATTTAGATGGCTACTCAATGCATTTTAAAATTGACGATAGCGGTTCAATGACCAGCAGCTCTAGCCTACCGCGTAAAAATGCCTCAAGTTATATGCAAGGAGTTGGAGATACTCGCAAAGAAATGCTGACACGCTGGGAAGAAGCCGAAAATCGCCTACATATTTTATTTGATTTAATTAGTTTCGTACCGACAGGTTCGATCACATTAAGTTTTTTAAACAGGAGAGAAATGATTATTCTTGATCGCGCTCAAAAATCACCCGAAGAATTTGCAGCTTATGCGCATGATAAAATTAAAGCGACATTTGGAACTCGTCCTGCTGGTGAGACACCAATACACAGGAATATGCAGAACATGTTGCAACAAGCGTTGCCAAATCAAAATGCTAGAACAACGATGCACTATTTATTAACAGATGGTGAACCATCGGGCGGTGAAGAAGAAATTCGAAATATCAAAGAATTGTTAAAAAAACGTAATGCTCAATGCAATCCGTTTACATTTCTGTGTTGCTCAAATGATCCTGGACATACTGATTGGATGCACGAGTTGGAAGAAGTGGCACCTTCTGTGGCTGCCTTAAGAAATTTTCTGGCTGAAAAAGATGAGGTGCTGAAAGATCAAGGATCCGCATTTCGATACACTTATGGTTTTTGGTTGTTAGCGAATATTGCTGCAGCAGTAAATCCAAATGATCTGGATGCGATGGATCAACATGCGCCATTAACAAAACTCACCATAGAAAACTTATATGGTCGCGAAATAACAGAGGCTGAATATCGTCGTTATTTTGATAAGCATCCAAATGCGAATCGTGTTTTCGGACCTGATTATGAGCTATTTCTTACTTGTGAAATTGCGCGTCAAATTCCCAGTGTTGCGTATTTTGATCGTGTATTAGCACAACTATTAGAGAATGATATTGATAAAGGTGAAGACGATACAGACGAAACAGAAGAACGCGCCGCTGAACAATCTGTGATTGATGCTCGTCGAAGAGGTGAGTTTTCACGCGTTAAAGCAGGTATGTTTGGAAATACACAACAATCATCATATGTACCCATTCCGAACTACGATTCCGCTGCTGCAAACACAGGTGATCAGAGTGTTGCTTGCGCTTGTACAATGGTGTAAAAAAAACCGCCCTCTTGATAAAAGGGGGCGGATTTATACAATAAATCTATTTCACATCTTCTGAATAATCTTCTCTCCAAACCCCGAACAGCTAACTTCCGTCGCACCTTCCATCAATCGCGCTAAATCATAGGTGACCGTTTTATGTTGAATCGCGCCATCTAATCCTTTAATAATTAAATCAGCCGCCTCAATCCATCCCATGTGTCGTAACATCATTTCTGCTGACAAAATAATCGAGCCTGGATTTACTTTATTTTGTCCGGCGTATTTTGGCGCAGTACCGTGCGTTGCTTCGAAAATAGCGACGTTATCGCTTAAATTCGCACCCGGCGCAATTCCAATGCCGCCGACTTGTGCAGCCAGCGCATCCGAAATGTAATCGCCATTTAAATTTAACGTTGCAATCACGCTATATTCTTCGGGACGTAATAAAATTTGTTGTAAAAAGGCATCGGCAATCACATCTTTCACAATAATATCGCCTCGTGGATGAGGGATTTTCATCCAGGGTCCATTATCAATTAATTGCGCACCAAATTCTTTTTTCGCTAATTCATAACCCCAATCACGAAAACCGCCCTCGGTAAATTTCATGATATTGCCTTTGTGAACGAGTGTGACAGAATCACGATTATTGTCGATCGCGTATTGAATCGCACGACGCACCAATCGTTGTGTGCCCTGCTTTGAAACGGGTTTGATACCAATCGCGCTCGTTTCAGGAAAACGAATTTTTTTCACAGCCATTTCTTTTTGTAAAAAATCAATTATTTTTTTCGCAGCATCACTTTCCGCTTGCCATTCAATCCCCGCATAAATATCTTCAGAATTCTCGCGAAAAATAACCATATTTACTTTTTCAGGATGTTTGACAGGACTCGGCGTACCTTTAAAATAACGCACAGGACGCAAGCAAACATACAAATCTAATTCTTGACGCAACGCAACATTGAGCGATCGAATTCCGCCACCAACGGGTGTCGTTAGCGGGCCTTTAATCGAAATGACAAATTCTTTAGCGGCAGTCAGGGTTTCCGCAGGCAACCAGTTATCGCCACCATATACTTTTACCGCTTTTTCACCGGCATAAATTTCCATCCAGTGAATTTTTTTGCTATTTTTATAGGCTTTTTCAACAGCCGCATCGACAACCTGTTGCATCACCGGCGTAATATCAACACCGATACCATCACCCGCGATAAAGGGAATAATGGGATGATTGGGTACATGCAATTGGTGATTATGATCAACCGTTATTTTTTCGCCGTGAGAGGGGATTTTAATATGTTGATAGGACACAATAAGTACTCCTAAATTAAATTTATGCCTTAAAAAGCAACATCGCATCACCATAACTAAAAAATCGATATTTTTCAGCAACAGCTTCGCGATACGCGTGCATTATACGATCAAATCCTGCAAAAGCACACACCAACATTAACAATGTCGATTTCGGTAAATGAAAATTTGTTAGTAATAAATCAACCACGCGAAATTGAAATCCGGGTGTGATAAAAATGTTGGTCTCACCCGAAAAAGGCGCAATTTCGCCTGATAATGCAGCGCTTTCTAATGCACGCACAACGGTTGTGCCAATCGCGATGATACGATTGCCGCGCGCACGGGTTTCTCGAATGTGATCACACAGTGTTGCCGACACTGTCACATATTCACTATGCATGACATGATCAGCAATATGATCAACACGTACTGGCTGAAACGTCCCCGCTCCCACATGCAACGTGACAAATCCCGTCTCCACGTTTTTATTTTTTAGCGCCGCAAAAAGTGCATCATCGAAATGTAATCCTGCTGTTGGCGCTGCAACAGCACCTGGATTTTTTGCATATATTGTTTGATAGCGTTCGAGATCCTCGCGTTTGACATTGCGCGTAATATACGGCGGCAATGGCAAGTGCCCATATTTTTCTAATAATTCCCATAATGATTCTTTATTCGAAAATTCCAGTATAAAAAACACATCTTGACGTGCGATTATTTTTGCGTGCACTATATTTTCTAAAATAATGTCAGTACCTATTTTCGGCGCAATACTCGCTTTGATATGCGCCAAGGCTTGATGGTCATTTAACACACGTTCAATCAAACATTCGATTTTTCCGCCCGTTATTTTTTTTCCAAATAAACGCGCATTAATCACGCGCGTGTCATTGAAAATAACCAAATCGCCGGAATGGACATGATTTAAAAATGCTGGAAACGAGGCGTGAATAACTGCATTGTGATTATCAGGAATAATCAGCAATCGACTTTCCGCACGCTGTTGTGTCGGAAATTGCGCGATTAAATTTGCGGGTAAGGAATAATCAAAATCATTGAGTGTCATGCGGATGATTTTACCTCAACAACTCACTATAATGAACAACAAGGAGCGATAAAATGACGGATCGTTTTCAAACAGAACTGCAACTATCCAAACAAAGTCTCGCGATTATTCAGCAAAAAAAATCGCTGCTTATTTTTCCGATAGCGCATGTCGTTATTAATCTTCTCTTGCTAGCCACCGTATTGGCGCCATTGATCACATTAGAAAAAACCGCTTGGGAAATAGGGAAAATCAGCGAAAAATCCTATTTTATTTTTTTCATGATTGTGTTGCTGTATTTTGCTGTGACCAACTTAATCACATTAATTTTTAACGCAGCATTATCATTCTGCGCGATACAACATATTCAGAATAAACCTTATACCATCGGTGGCGGATTAAAAACGGCATTATCACGTGTTGCAACGCTGTATTGTTGGAAAGTGCTTATGGTGACGTTTGGTGCTTATGTTCGATTTTCAGAATATTGGTTGGATGATTGGCCCACGTCATCAACGGCAACCAACGTATTATGCGGTGTGCGATGGAGAATCGCAGTTCTTTTTATTGTCCCAGTATTGATTATTGAAAATCTCGGTCCATGGAATGCAGTGAAACGTTCTGCGCAGTTACTGAAAAATACTTGGGGAACATCGCTTATTTATCGTGCTCGCGCGAATATGATTGTATTTATCATCAGTCTTATTGCATTATTGCCCTTTTTTATAGGTCTTTTTGTTGGGCATGAAACAGCGATCACTCTCGGCACTTCCGTTTCCGCTGTTTTATTAATCATTATCACTGTCTTCCATTCTGCCACTCAAATTATTTTAGTTTCTGCGTTATATTTATTCGCAAACGGTGTTGATGCATCGCGATATTATGATACGGCGTTGTTGAAAGAAGCGTTTCGGTCGATGGGGAAAAAGTGATCAGTTATCAGTAAAATATTAAATCGCGCCTCTGACACTGATCACTGATAACTGATCACTGGTAACTGATCGCTGATAACTCTCTATTCACCCACTCCATTTTACGTTATGATCCGTTTCCGAACTTAAAGAACTACTTTAAGTGCGTTGGAACAAAAGCGATCACGCTTTTTATTTTAAACAATAAAGGAAATAAATCATGAGAAAAAAATTATTGGCGATTGGAGTGGGAGCGGTATTGGCCGCAAGCGCAAGTGCAGCAAATGCAGCTGGTTTAACCTTAACAAGTAATGCGGGTGCTATTAGAGTGTACTGTAATGGTACTAAGGGTCCTGACAAAATTACAAGCAGCCCGCTCAATTTGCCATGGATTCTTGTTATTGGAATTTTCAACTCGACAAGTCTGCAATGTCAGTTTTACCCAGCCGGCGACTCACCAAGTTCCGCTGACGAAATTGGATCAGCTAATCTGAATATGACTTTGATGACGGGACAGATATCAAATGTGCAAACATACAATGGCTATGCTATGCCAACGATTGCATATCAAGGCAATGGTCCCGCTTATACCGGTATTTCTGTGACACTCAATCCAAAATAAATGTCTTAAAGTTTATAGAGGCGCGACGGCGTCGCGTCTCTGCTAAATATCACAAGTAAATTGGATACCAAATACGTTCACGGTACCATCCACTGTACCAATTCCAATCGCTGGCGCAGTAGTCGTTGTTTTGGAAGTATCATTGGAAAGTGTATTGTTTATCTGTGCTGTTGGAACGAAGAAATGTGTCCAACCCATGCTCCACAAAAATCCTGGCTTAGGTTGAATATCCAAACCAATTGACGCTGCATAATGATCAGCATCCGGTAAACGAATATCGCGATAATTATAACGTGTCGGTGTTTGATCGTGACCAAAACCTGCGGTCAATGCGATATGACGATTAAAATGATATTTTCCACCAATCGATAAATTCAATGTATTTCGATAATTTTCAAATAACGCAACAGTGCCAGGCCCTGTCGGTGTAGCAATATTGTTAATAATAAGTTCTTTAAAAGACGACCATTGCGTGTAAAAAGCACTTGTCATTAACGTGAAACGCGAATTGAAATCATGATAGAAACTTAAAATAGTGGTTGCAGGTAAGGGGAAATTGGCTGATGCAGTGGTATCGATTGGAACAGGTGGCACATTATAATTTTGAGATTCACTCGGACCTTTTGCTGTAACGGTAATTGCAGAACGATAACTTAAACCAACGCGCGTCGCTTTTGTAAACTGAATCAATAATCCTGCATTGTACCCATGATTCCATCCGCTTAAATCACTTTTCAATGGCGCAAAAACATCGGAATTGTAAATGGCCTGTCCATATAGTTCATCAAAACCAACGCCGAGTGATAAATATCGATTGATTTCATAAGCAATGCTCGGATTTAAATTGATTGTTTCTAATTCAGTCTTGGTTGCTAGCAGATTCACATACGATTGATTTTCATATTCCGTGGACAAGCCAAACGGTGAAGTCATGCTAAATGCAAACGCCCATCGATGCGCAAAGGGTAATGCAAACGCAAAATTGGGAACAATATTGGTAGTGTCACCCGATTGATTGTTAACCTGTGCGGGCACACCCATAACACTGGCTGTTCCCGAAAAATTAACATCCAATCCAATCAACGCGGCACCCGTTGACACTTGTGGATGTTTTAAACGCGTAGCGCCCGCAGGATTATAAAAAATAGTTGCGGCGGTATTCGCTTCAGCAGCACCACCAGCGTGATAATCACCCACGCCACCCGCATCTTGTTCCCATAATTGAAATGCGCCGGCAAATGAGTTTGCTGAAAAAATAACTGCGGAAGCAGCGATAACAGAAGCAATATAGTGCTTGAGATTTTTCGATAGTTTCATATTAAAGATCCTTTAAGTGTCAGTGATCACTGATAACTGATTACTAATAACGGAGAGGGTGGGATTCGAACCCACGTGGGCGCTTTCACGCCCCATCCGATTTCGAGTCGGCGCTGTTATGACCGCTTCAGTACCTCTCCTAAACAGGGATCAGTGATCACTACTTACGCAACGTCGGTGGCTTCAACGAAACCGATTTCGGACCCTGGTAATTATCCTTCGGAATCGGAAAATACGATTGTTGCTTAATCATCGGCACACCAGGCGGCACAACTAACGAATCAATATGCCCGCCTTTTTTCAAATAATCTTGCGAATGGTTGGCGCAACCAACGAGCAGTGCGCTTGCACAAAACACTGCGATTAAAGTGATATAACGCATTTTATAATCTCCTGGGATAGTTATCAGTGATCAGTTATCAGTTATCAGTAAAATTTTAAATCGTGCCTCTGACACTGATAACAGATAACAGATAACAGATAACAGATAACAGATAACTACTAGCAGTTAAATACCAAATCATTCACTCCTGCTTGCACGTATTCACAATACCGCGCACTCAGCGGCACCAATGGTAACCTGATTCCAGACTGAATCAAACCCATTTTTGCTAATGCCCATTTGGTCGGAATTGGGTTCGTCTCAATAAATAATGCTTTGTATAATTCAATGAGTGAATCATTTATTTTTTCAGCAGTAGCGCGATCGCTTTTTAATGCAGCGACACATAATTCATGGATTTTTTTTGGCACAATATTGGCCGCAACGGAAATAACGCCCTGACCGCCTTGCAACATAAATTCCATTGCCGTTGCATCATCACCGCTATAAAAATCGAGTGTCAAACCAAAAGACAATAATTTTTTCAAACGATTTAAATCACCTGTCGCTTCTTTGACACCAATAATATTGGCAAATTGTGATAAACGCGAAATGGTTTCAGGTAATAAATCGCAACATGTTCTAGCCGGTACGTTATATAAAATTTGTGGAATAGGAACGGCTTTGGCAATCGCACGATAATGTTGAAATAAACCTTCTTGAGTGGGTTTATTGTAATACGGTGTTACCAATAAAACGGCATCAGCACCTAAACTCATCGCTTCTTGCGTTAGCGTAATCGAATGTGTTGTTGAATTAGAACCTGTGCCAACAATCACGGGCATTTTATGGCGAGCGCGCGCAATAGATGTTTTAATTATTTCTCGTCGTTCATTATTTTCTATGGTGGCCGATTCACCGGTTGTTCCCAAAATAACAAGACCATCGGTTTTATTGTCAATATGCCAATCAATTAATTTTTCTAAACTGGCGAAATCAATTGAACCGTCGGGATGCATCGGTGTTACTAAAGCCACTAAACTGCCGTGAAACATGTGTATGTGTACTCCAACTTTTTTGCGGATATGTTACATTGAGTTTGTTTGAGATACCATAGTTGAGTTATCAGTGATCACTGTTCACTCACACACCGAGAACACAATGCTACCCATCAGCCTACATTTTCTGACGACAGCGGGAATCATTACCGCAATCATTTTCATTGTGTTAGCCAATGAACGTATTAAACAACTTTTTTCTCAGCGAAAAGACATCGAGCAACTATTAAAAGATCAGCAAACTGCACAACAAAATGCGCGTCAGCAATTCGATCACCATCAAATTCAAAGTTTGAAATTAATTCAAGACAGTATGCAAAATGTCAGTAATGAGATGCGCAATCAAGTGGCGACGTTATTAAATCAACACACCAAACAATTAACCGAACAATTTGAAAAACTAACACAAACCACGAGAGAAAAATTACACGATATTAGCAATGAAGTGAATAAACAATTGACGTCAGGATTCGAAAAAACCACCACGACATTTTTAGATGTGATAAAACGATTGGCTATTATTGATGAAGCACAGAAAAAAATTACTGAGTTATCAACTAATGTAGTTAGTCTTCAAGAAATTTTATCCGATAAACGCTCTCGCGGCGCTTTCGGTGAAGTGCAGCTAAGCGCCTTACTTCACAATATGTTGCCTGACAATCATTTTTCACTGCAACATACATTATCCAATGGCAAACGTGCTGATTGTTTGCTTTTTCTTCCAGAGCCGACGGGCAATATTGTGATCGATGCAAAATTTCCGTTAGAAAATTTTCGACAATTACAAAATACACAATTAACAGATGCAGAGAAAAAAGTTGTTGAAACACAATTTAGAGTGGACATCAAAAAACATATTCAAGATATTGCCGAGAAATATATTATTCCGGGTGAAACAACCGATGGCGCGATGTTATTTATTCCTGCTGAAGCAATTTTTGCTGAAATTCATGCGCATTTTGAGGATCTTGTTGAATTCGCTCAACAAAAACACGTGTGGCTTGCGTCTCCAACCACGATGATGGCGATATTAACCACTGCACGCGCGGTATTAAAAGATGCGGCAACGCGCCAACAAATTCACATTATTCAAGAGCATTTGGTAGGGCTTGGAAAAGATTTTGATCGTTTCCAAGAACGCATGGATAATTTGGCGAAGCATATTTCTCAGGCGAATAAAGATGTGGAAGAAGTGCATGTGTCCTCTAAAAAATTAACGAGTCGGTTTCAGAAGATTGAATCAGTGTCAGTGATCAGTGCCAGTGATCAGACTGTACTCTGATCTCGCTAAATCCGCATACACCTTAAATGATTGATCCTTTTCTAAAATAAAATCAGCTAGATTTTTTCCGATATAGGATAAATTAAAATGCTGCGAAGGATACGCTCGCACATAATCACAAACCATGCTATTAAAAGCAGCTTCACCCAAATGCGCGCATAACACCGGAAAATCCTGTTTCATTGCTGAAATAACACAGGCATAGTAATTATTTTGATAAATTTGCATGCGTTGCGAAGCAGATAATTTTTTTGAGGGTGAAATACTTTCAACGATATTTAAATTGTTTTCGAAAATATAAGATTGAAAATCAGATTGTAATTGTTTAATGTTTTTCATACAGTCACTATTCACCGATCAACACTAGTACGCCATCCAATTAATTCTGTCACCTCCGTGAAGAGATTGAAGTGTGTTGCACTGGATGTATTGAGCGCTGGTGATATAGTTTAGAAGTGCTTGCGTGAGCAAGTACGAAAGGAAATATTGAGAGGGTTGCTTCTGCTTTCGCATTCGCTGACGCGAAAGCTTCTAAGCACTATCACTAGCGCATCATTCATCACTGACCAACACCCGCTTGAGGCTCCATATACGCCCTACCCGGCGCATAATTAAGCGAACACGCTGATAAAAATCCACAAAACAGTGTAAAGGAAATAACAAAAAATATTTTTTTAATCATATGAAAAATCCTGTTGATTACTCTGTTCTGATGAATAATCCAAATATTTACATGCAGAACAATGCGAACACCCCGATATCCCAACCACTGCGAATAAAAGAAATAATAATGGTACTATCTTTCTCACACTCACACTCACACTCACACTCACACTGCTAACTGTTTATCCCAACTCGCTAATGCTCGTGGCTCCCTGTCAAGCACACACCTTTTTATACCACCCTGCCAACACCTCTGAAAACTGCTCCGGCACTGATTCTTGCGCTAAATGCAACGCATGATCTAGTGATGCAATTTCAATATGGGGAAAATGTTCACGCGCCCAGCGCACGTTATCAATCGTTGTCATAAAACCAGGAAGTGCGTACAACATTAATTTCGGAATTTTTGTTTTTTGCAGCCAATCCGAATACCCTTGAATTAATGTTACGACATCATCAGGTCCATGCCCCAAAGGCAAATCATTCACATATTGCCACAACGGTTTTCGACTTTCTGGAGTCTGAAACGGTGCGCGATAATGTTGCATTTCATCGTCTGATAATGCACGAATCACACTGCGCGGTAATAATTTTTCAATAAAATAATTTTGTTTAACGACGGCACGATAGCTCGCACCCGGTCTATTCAGTAACGTTGCTAATTGTTGTACCGGTAAAGACAATTGATTCCAATCAGTCACCGGCTGAATATGCGATTCATAAAAAGCAATGGCTTTTATATTTTTTTCATGGCGCTTCGCATAATCAAAACCAACCACAGATCCCCAACCATGCAATACTAATGTAATATTTTTTAATTTTAATGCCTCAATAAATGCATCAATATAAGCAATGTGATCGAATATACGATAATCAATATCCGGTTTATCCGATTCACCCATGCCAATTAAATCAGGCGCAATGCAACGCGCATTTGAAGACAGCACAGGAGTAATATTGCGCCATAAATAGGCTGACGTTGGAATGCCGTGCAGAAATAAAATCGGATCACCCGTGCCGACGTCGTAGTAATGTATCTTAGATCCGTTGGCGGAGATGAAATGTGAATGGGCATCTTGCGGTAAAATGTTTTTTTGTGTTCTCATATAATCCCTCACTTTAGTTATCAGTGATCAGTGATCAGTGTCAGAGGCACGATTGAAACTCTTACTGATAACAGATCACTGATCACTGATCACTTCCCTACTTCGACACCTGCGCCAAATCAAACAACTCACGAATCGCCACCGAAACAATCGAAAAATCCGAAATTTCTTCGCTGTGCAAATCTGTCAACATACAACGCCATCGTGAAATCAAATCGTCATACCGTTTTAACCAATCATCCATGCGTTGCGATACATTTTTTATCGACGCATCTCCAATGACACTCGCTGTTAATTCTTGCTGTATCCAATCTAAATCACCTTTAAAAGCGGCTTTTGCAAGCACAGACCATCGATGTGTGACAGGATGATCATTGATTTTATCGCGGAACCAATGCAAATCCAAACGATCAACCAATGTAAAATAAATTTGTGCCACTTGATACACATCAGAAGAATGTCTATTGGCTGCCTCAATAATATTTAAAGCATGATACATCGAACGCACGCTCGCAATGCGAGTGGCAATTTCTTCAGGCACTTGTGCTGCAATTAATTTTTCTCTACGCAAATCCACATCTTCTTTATCACTGCCTAATAATAATTTGGGCAATCGTTTATATAATCCTTTAATATGCGGCTCAAAATGCGCGGTCATGGTCGGAATAGAAATCTGTTCACGAGAATTACGCAATAACCATCGCGTTGCACGGCGCACCAAACGAATCACTTCATCAAACATCTGATACTGCACAGACAAGTCAACACGATAATCCAATGCTTCAATATCCGCGCCCATGTCAGCAATATGAAAAATATCAAAGGCAACGACAAAAGCACGCACAATCGCATCAATCGAAGCGCCCGTTTCATCCACCATTTGATAGACAAACGTTATTCCCATATACGATATCAAATGATTACTCAGTTGCGTTGCTAAAATTTCATTGCGAAGACGATGATTGAAAATCGCTTCTTCATATGTTTTAGATAACACCGTCGGAAAGGCGTTTTTAATATAATTTTTTAACGCAGGATCATTTAATAAATCGGAATGACGAATATCTTCTTTCAAAATAATTTTACTGTAAGAAAATAAGACGGCAATTTCGGGCGATGTCAACCCTAAATTATTTGCGCGTCTTTCTAATAACGTTTTTGTATCAGGCAAATATTCCAATGTACGATTAATTTTTCCCGCTTGCTCTTGCACTTCTAAATATCGAATATATAAATTAATATGTTTGGGCGATAATTGACTTAAAAAACTCACTGCTTGATTTTGATGATAATTATTTTGCAACACAAGACTCGATACTTCATGGGTCATCGATGCCAATAATTGATTGCGTTGTTTTTCCGTTAAATCACTACTGTCAACAACCGTGTTCAGTAAAATTTTAATATTGACTTCATGATCGGAACAATCAACGCCAGCAGAATTATCGATAAAATCTGTATTGATTAATCCGCCGAGCAATGCATATTCAATGCGGCCGAGTTGTGTGAATCCCAAATTTCCACCTTCAACCACGACGCGTGCGCGCAAATCAGCACCGTTGACGCGTACCGCATCATTCGCCCGATCACCGACCGCCGTATGTGTTTCTTCTGCAGCTTTTACATACGTTCCAATACCACCATTCCAAATTAAATCCACCGGCGCTTTTAAAATGGCGCGTATTAATTCATTCGGAGATAATCGATCATCAACAATATCTAATAATTTTTTGACTTCAGATGAAATAGGTATCACTTTGGCGGCACGAGGATAAATACCTCCGCCGGCAGAAATTAAATCGGCACGATAATCAACCCATGTTGATCTTGGTAACGAAAATATTCTTTTGCGTTCTTCAAAACTATTTTGCGGATGGGGGTTAGGATCAATAAAAATATGCATATGATTAAACGCAGCAACTAATTTTAAATGAGAAGATAACAGCACACCATTACCAAATACATCACCACTTAAATCACCAATTCCCACCGCTGTAATTTCGGTGTTATCAACATTAATACCCAATCGTTGAAAATGTCTTTCCGCAGAAACCCACGCACCGCGCGCGGTAATACCCATTTTTTTGTGATCGTAACCGGTCGATCCACCGGATGCAAATGCATCCCCCAACCAAAATCCATGATCAATCGCAATTTGATTCGCAATATCAGAAAAAGTGGCTGTGCCTTTATCAGCCGCAACGACTAAATAAGGATCCGCCTCATCGTAACAAATGGTGTCTTTCGGAGAGATGGTTTCAACGCCTTGAATATTGTCAGTAATATCCAAAAGCGCTTGAATAAAGCCTTTATAACACGCAATCGCTTCCTGCATAATTTCTTCGCGAGACCCATTCACGGGTAAATTTTTCGGAACAAATCCGCCTTTCGCACCGGAAGGCACAATGACCGCATTTTTAACTTGTTGCGCTTTCATTAATCCTAACACTTCCGTTCTAAAATCTTCTCGACGATCCGACCAGCGCAAACCACCACGCGCTACTTTTGATGATCGTAAATGCACACCTTCAAAACGAGACGAATACACAAAAATTTCAAACTTCGGTAGCGGCAATGGCAATTCCGGAATTTTATCCGGTGATAATTTAAATGAGAATGTTGATTTGAGCTCACCCGATTTATCTCGCTGATAAAAATTCGTTCGTAGAGTTGCTTGAATCACAGATAAGACCTGTTTAAAAATACGATCTTCGTCAAGCAATAGCACGTCTTCAATTTGTTTTTGTATGACAGTAATAATTTCTTCTACGGTTTTTGCTGATGATTGCTGTTGCGGATCAAAAAGGCGGTGAAATAACTGCACGAACGATTGAGCAACCAGGGGATATTTTAAAAAAGTTTCTGCGACATATTGTGGGCTGTAAGTAAATCCCGTTTGTCTTAAATATTTTGTATACGCGCGCAATACCGCAATTTCGCGCCAATTCAGCTGTGCTTCTAACACCAATGCATTTAACGAATCATCTTCAGCAAACCCTTTCCAAATTTGATTAAACGCTTCTTGAAAAAGGGTGCGAACGGTATCAATTTCAAACGAAGCATCTTTCGGATACATCATGCTGAAATCGTTAATCCATAATTGTTGACCGTCTTTAAAGACCAGCTGATAAGGATGTTCTTCAATGACACGTAATCCCATATTTTCCAAAATAGGTAATGCATCCGATAAAGGAACGGTTTCTGCATAACGAAATAATTTAAATTTGATTTCATCAAGTGTTTCGCTCATCGGACGATACAAACTCATCCCTAATCGATCCGATGATTGAAGTGCTTCGATATGTTCAACATCAGCGATGGCGTATAACGGTGAAAATGCTTCACGGTAACCTGCAGAAAATGCATCGCGATAACGATTCACAATTTGATTACCGCGTTCTTCGCCGAAATAATCGAGTACCGCTTCTTTAAATCCATCTTGCCAAGATTTAGCAACGTCGCCCAAACGGGTTTGAATTTCGTCGACTTTGTAGCGCAATTTTTTATGCGAATCGACTCGAATCACATAATGAATACGTGTTAAAACGGGCGTATAAAAATAAGTAGAATAATTGGCTTCCAGGCCATGAAAAGCTTCCATCAATACATCTTGCATACGCACAATTAATTGCGAATTAAAATTATCGCGTGGCACATAAACCAAACAAGAAACATAACGACCATAAATATCTTCGCGTGCAAATAAACTAATCTTGCGACGATCTTGCAAATTCAAAATACCCATAACAATGCGATACAATTCATCGGGCGGTGTTTGAAATAAATCATCGCGAGGAAATGTTTCTAAAATATGCATTAAATCTTTGCCGGCATGACTTTTCGGCGGAAGAGCTGATTTTTCCAAAACAGAAACCACTTTGTGACGTAAAAAAGGAATTTGTTTGGGATGACTGCTATACGCCGTTGAGGTATACAATCCAATAATGCGATGCTCAGCGATCAGCTGACCTTTTTCGTTGAAATGTTTGATGCCGACATAGTCGGTATACACGGGTCGATGCACAGTCGAAACAGTGTTTGTTTTAGAAATGATGAGTAGTTGTTTTGTCGACAACATCATCTCGCGTGCAGATTCCGGCATATCTGAAAATAAACGCATTACTTTACTCTGCGATTCATCTCGTAAAACACCGAGCCCTGAAGAGTGACGTAAACGCAATGCCATGGCATCATTTTCGCCAACCACTTCATAATCGCGCACACCTAAAAAAGTAAATTGTCCGTCTAACATCCATTGCAAAAATGCGATCGATTCTTGCACTTCATCTTTTGGTAACACAGCCGGTCCATGCAATAATTCTTCTATCCATGTTTTAACACGCGCTTGCATCGCATCCCAATCTTCTACGACCACTTGCACATCAGATAGAATGCGATTGAGATTCGTTTCAATCATCGATAAAATGGCGGGATCGGTTTGACGATCAATTTCCATATAAACGGGCGATTCAATTGTCGAACCCCCATTTTTTTCAGCATCATACGCATCCACTTCTGTGACACATCCTTTGGCATCACGCGTAATATTCATGCCACCCATGTAAATCATCAAATGAATTGTAAATCCCAACCGATTGATTTCCATACGCATGCTGTCGACAATAAAAGGCATGTCTTTCATCATGAGTTCAATGACGGTGTGCGTTGTATGCCAGCCTTCGGTCTCAATATCAGGATTAAATACATGGATATGACGGCGTTGAGATTTCTGTTCTCGACAAACCAACACCCAATGTGAATGAGCCATCCCGAATAGTTCATTCACGGTACGGTCTTTTAAATCATTTTCGGAAGCATGCGAGTAAAACAAACGAATAAAACGCGAAAAAAGTTCGTATTGCTTTTCATCGTGAATTTGAGTTTTGGCGTATTGAATAACTTTAATGATTAAAGATTTCATCGAGGGGCGATCGACTACAGGCATAACTATAGACCTTTTTTAAAAAAATCGCGCATCCTTGAATGCGAATTAAGAGCTGAATTTTTTGTATCCGCTCGGAATGTTGTGGTTAGGATGATGCAATCTTAACATGCGACCCTAAAACGCTCAAACACTATCACTGACGCTTATCTTTCCGTATTATAGGACAAAGTAGCCAAAATGGGAGTTTGTCTATGCGTGTTTTACTTGTTGAAGACGATGAATTACTGGGAGACGGCATTTACTCGGGCTTGAAACATTATGGACATACTGTCGATTGGGTCAAAGATGGTAAGTCTGCTTATGAAGCTCTATCGCGTAAGCAAGAAAATTTCGACGTCGTAGTGCTTGATTTAGGTCTGCCAAAAATGTCCGGTCTTGAGATTCTCAAACGTATACGTGAAAAAAATATTGCCGTTCCTATTCTTATTCTTACTGCAAAAGACACTGTTGAATCGCGTGTTCAAGGGCTGGATGCCGGTGCTGATGACTATTTACCGAAACCCTTCGATCTCGATGAATTATGCGCTCGTATGCGCGCCTTACAACGGCGCTCGAAATCACGTGCTCAACCGGTATTAGTGCATGGCGATATCAGCATTGATCCAGCCGCTCATATTGTCACACTCAAAGGTGAATCGGTTACGTTGTCTCGCCGTGAATTTACGCTCTTACAAAAACTGCTGGAAAATGCGGGTAGAGTTATTTCGCGAGACCAACTCAATCAAACATTGTATGGTTGGGGTGAAAATATCGATAGTAATGCACTTGAAGTGCATATTCACAATTTGCGTAAACGTTTTGGAACGAAATTGATTCGTACGATTCGTGGCGTGGGATATATGATTAAAGCGCTGGATGAAGAGAAGTTTTAGCCAATGGCACCATCAATACGCACTTATCTACTCATCAACTTATTGTTGAGCATCACGCTTATCACCTCGCTCGCCATTATCGGTAATTTATTTCTCGCTCATCAGGATATTCAACTTCAACTAGACGCGCAGCTGATTCGCAGCACGTTGCGCACACAAGCGATTTTTTCTGGCCCTATCAATTTAAAAAATCTAGGGGCTATCCAACAACGATTAAAAGTTGAAAATAAACAACTGGCCGAGCTAAAAAATGCACCCAATTTAAAACCAGAAGCGATTCGTCAAGCCTCTAAAAATTTAGAATTTCAAATTTGGAACCCGCAAGGAAAATTGCTGTTACATTCTCAACATGCGTTAAAAACACCTTTTTCAAATGGCACAGTGGGATTATCGACTCTGTGGATTAATAATCATCGCTGGCGCGTCAGTACTGGCTACAATCACGGCAATCATTTAACGGTGATGGTGGCAGAACGTTCCGATTATCGTCAGGAACTTGAAAACCGTTTAACGCAAGATTCCGTTGTCGTTATGTTAATTACATATCCCTTTTTGGGTTTTTTAATTTGGGTGATTGTTGGGCGCGGTTTGGCTACCTTAAAACGGGTTGCCAGAGAAGTCCATCAACGTGCACCAGCGTATTTAGAACCAGTTGATTTGGAATCCGTGCCAAGTGAAATTGAACCGCTGGTCAGAGAGCTCAATAGTTTATTTCGTCGTTTACAAGCAGCGTTTGAGCGCGAAAAACGCTTTACGGCCGATGCAGCCCACGAACTTAAAACGCCGCTTGCAGCGCTTAACACTCAAACACAAGTCGCTTTACGCGCAACCACTGATGAAGAAAAAAAAGAAGCGTTACTTAAAGTGCTTTTTGGCGTGCGTCGTAGTACCCATGTCGTTCAACAATTATTAACGTTAAGTCGCATGGAACCTGAAGCGGGATTGACTGACACACATTCCGTCATTTTAGCAAAACAAGCAGCAGAAGTGATTAGCATGCTTGTGCCCGAAGCGCTGAAAAAAAATATTGATTTAGAATTACTATCGCCCGATTGCAAAGCGATTATCAAAGGCAACATCACTGCAATTGATATTTTAATGCGTAATTTAATCGACAATGCGATTCGTTATTCACCACCGGATAGTTTAGTCACTATCGATATTCAAGAAGATGGAAAGCAGGTGACATTAAGCGTGAGTGACAATGGACCTGGCATTCCCGAAAAATTGCGTAAACGTGTTTTTGAGCGTTTTTTCCGCGTCATCGGTAATAATACGATGGGCAGCGGTTTGGGATTAAGTATCGTTCAACAGATTGCGAAATTGCATCATGCAGAGATAGAACTTCGCACATCACCTTCGGGAAAAGGTGCGGAATTTAGAGTGATTTTCCCGAGAGAATCCGAAACAACGGTGCATAATGATTCGTCGCACTCCAAACATACCACCCGTTAGCACCGCTATCCCTCACCGCTTTCATTTCCGCGTTAATATATTTTATTTTTTGCTCAGGTGTTAACGGATAACGATAATTAAATAATTCAATATAGGGATACACAGAGACAGCAGGATGATTAAATAATTGTTTTTTTAATGCAACAACAGACTTTAAAATCGTTTCATAGGGATGAATGGCATGTTCACGAAACGGTTCATAATGCGATGGATAAACCATCGGGCAAAATACGTTGACAACATTCGCCAGTGCTCCCGCATCTTGTCCAATCGTATGCGCCGGTTTTAGCGCAGCAATACCAAAAATATCCATTTGTAATGCGACATGATAACGAGACAATTCATTTTTAAAATATTCAACCACTTTTAAAATATGTTTTGCTTTTTGTGGATCAGCAGGATAAGACGATTGAAAACGAATGTAATCTAATTGAATACTTGTTGCCCCCAAACCAACCGCATATTTAGCAAGATTTAAACGCTTTGCCCAAATATTTTTATCAGTGACTTGAGCATGCGTACCACCGTGCGGAAAAATGACAATACGCGCAACGTAATGAATACCTTGTTGTATCACATTTTTAACGCTGGCGGCATAAGATTTGCCTTGTCCATTGACGTCAATCACAAACGTATCAATACCATGTTTTTTCGATTCGCGAATCAAATAAGCCATTTTAGCTTTATCTAACGCCGTGTCTTGCGAAATATAAATGCCACGCGTAAAAGCAAATGATTGATTGATGAATATCAGGGATAAAAGTAATGTGAGAATAATTTTAGTGGGTGTTTTCATTAAGATCGCTCCATCGAAAAGTTTATAAGACCATTCTAATACAGATTTTCTCTGTGCACGACAATTTTTAATAGCGCCACTGAAACAGTAGCTGAAGGAGATGACGTAGTCATCGACTGAGGCGTTTTGCAGAAAATACGCGCTAGATTATAGCTTACTGCAAAGCGCCTCAGTCGGTTTGCTACGCAAACCTTCTTCAGCTACTGTATCTCTGCGTTATTTGAAATTTTTGTCGTACAGAAACAAATTTTACAAATTACTCAAAATTTCTTGAATTAATTGTGCTCCGCGATAAACAAACCCTGTGTAGATCTGAAAAAGTTGCGCACCCGCCTGCCGATGAGACAATGCATCATCACTCGACAAAATTCCACCCACACCAATGATCGGTAATTTTTTCTCAGAAATCTGAGAGATAGCGCGAATCATTCGCGTAGTACTTTCATGAAGAGGTGCACCACTCAACCCACCCACTTCATTGCCATAGCGATAATTAGCAACGCTCGAATGATCCAACGTCGTATTTGAAATCACCAGTCCGTCGATTTCAGCATCCATCACCGTTTGCACAAAAGTCTGATAATTTTCTTCCGGAAAATCGACTGTTGTTTTTACCAATAATGGCAAGTCTCGATGAAACGTGGCGGACGCATTTTTTTTGGCAGTACGCAATCCTTGTAATAAATTTTTCAAATAGTGTTCCGACTGCAATTCTCGCAAACCGGGTGTGTTGGGCGACGAAATATTAATGACAATATAATCTGCATAAGGATACACCGCTTTCAAACAAATCTGATAATCGTCTAACGCATTGTCGAGCGACGTATCTTTATTTTTACCGATATTAACGCCTAAAATGCCTTTTTCTTGACGCATTTGCAATTTCAAAACCATGGCATCAATGCCCGCGCTATTAAATCCCATACGATTGATCAACGCCTTTTTTTCTGGAATACGAAAAATCCGAGGCTTTGGATTTCCGGTTTGCGGTTTTGGCGTTACCGTTCCCACTTCCACAAAACCAAAACCCATGCGAAACAAGGCATCAAAACATTCCGCATCTTTATCCCATCCGGCCGCTAATCCGACCGGATTTGGAAACGTTAATCCGAATAATTCAACGGGTTTTTGTTGCATCATCGATGAAGAAAATTTTGAATGACGAAATCGAATCAATGTCTTTGCGAAAGCATGCGCAGTTTCGGGGTCAAATTGAAATAATATTTTTTGGATGAGGGTTTGCATTGTATTTTTCACTGTTAAACGGCTAGAATTAATTGAATACTCTCTGTACACGACAAAAATATGAGGTAGCGAGTGATGATATGGCTGCTAAATAAAAACTTGCTTGCGAGTGGGAAATTGGGCGTGCCTGTTTTTGTGGCGTGTTCACGACGCGTACCCTTGAGGGTAAAAAGAGGCATGCCCAAGTCACCCACGAGCAGGAAGAAATTTCAGCAGTCATATCATCCGAGCGGTAGAATATAAAAATTGTCGTGTACGGAGTTAAATACTACTGAAATTTTTGTTACGAAGGAATAAGAAGATGACAACAATGCGGGAAAGTTTACCTTTTCTCGATAAATCTTTACAAAAATTACAAGAAACTGTGCATGCTTTCGCACAATCTCATATCTCACCTATTGCTCATAAAATCGATCAAACCAACCAATTTCCTCGAGAATTATGGCCGCAATTAGGCGGGCAACATTTGTTGGGGATTACGGTTGAGAAAAAATATGGTGGTTCTGAATTAGGATTTTTAGCACATAGCATCGTGATGGAAGCCATCAGTCGCGCATCCGGTTCAATCGGGCTTGCTTATGCAGCACACTCCAATTTATGCATGAATCAAATTCAGCATTTCGGCACTGAAAAACAAAAATGTCAGTATCTACCCAAATTAAGCTCAGGAGAATGGTTGGGTGGTCTTGCGATGAGCGAAAAAAATGCCGGCTCCGATGTATTAAGTATGCAATTACAGGCTGAAGAAAAAGACGATCATTTTATTTTGAATGGTCACAAAATGTGGATTACGAATGGCACTGAAGCGGATGTCATTGTGGTTTATGCAAAAACCAATCCCGCTGCCGGCAATCACGGCATGTCTTGTTTTATTATTGAAAAAACAATGCCGGGTTTTCACGCCAATGCAAAATTAGATAAATTAGGCATGCGCGGTTGCGACACATCAGAATTAATATTTAAAAACTGCATCGTTCCTAAAGAAAATTTGCTGGGAAAAATAAACGAGGGACTTTCATTATTAATGATTGGCCTAGATTATGAACGCGCTGTGTTAGCGGCAGGACCGCTCGGATTAATGCAAGCGTGTTTAGACGTCATGCTGCCTTATGTTAAAACACGTCATCAATTTAAAAAACCACTCAGCGATTTTCAACTCATTCAAGAAAAAATTGCCAATGCCTACATGCATTATCATGCGGCAAAAAGCTATGTTTATGCGACTGCAACGTTATGTGATCAAGAAAAAATTACCCCTGAAATTGCCGCAAGCACTTATTTATTTGCCGCAGAAAATGCGACAAAAATGGCGCTGGATACCATTCAATGTTTGGGTGGCGTAGGATATTTAAACGAATCCCCTGCCGGCAGAATTTTGCGTGATGCCAAATTATATGAGATTGGCGCGGGAACAACTGAAATTCGGCGATTAATTATTGCGCGGACGTTATTGGAAAAAGGGGTGTCAGTGTGAGTAATGAGTGTGAGTGTGAGTGTGAGTTATCTGTGTGAGTGTGAGATATCAGTGTGAGCGTCAGAGGTATAATGTAGGTTATTTATATTGTTCCCACTCACACTCATTACTCACACTCACACTCACACAGATAACTCACACTCATTATTCACACTGATACCTCCTACTACATTTTAAGGATTACAGTCATGCAAGACCCCATCGTCATCGTCAGTGCCAAACGCACCCCCATGGGTAATTTTAACGGCATTTTTAAGGATATTTCTGCACCGCAATTAGGTTCCTATGCTATTTCTGCAGCGCTCGACAATTTTCCTGAACACAAAAATAAAATCGATCAAGTTTACATGGGTTGTGTTTTATCAGCAGGACTAGGTCAAGCACCTGCGCGTCAAGCAGCGCTCGGATCTGATTTACCTATTTCAACGCCGTGCACAACGATCAATAAAATGTGCGGTTCTGGCATGAAAACCGTGATGATGGCGCATCATGAAATACAATCGCACAACGCAGAAATAATTATTGCCGGTGGCATGGAAAATATGTCGCGCGCACCTTATTTATTACTCGGTGCACGAACCGGTTTACGCATGGGTTCGCAAACGCTAGAAGATCATATGTTACTTGATGGTTTGTTGAATGCGTATGCCGAACGCTTATCGATGGGTGTACTAGCGGAAAATTGCGCGAAGGAATTTAACCTGACGCGCGAACAACAAGATGCTTTTGCGATTGCTTCTATCAATCGTGCAATACAGGCGACAACATCAGGATTTTTTAAAAATGAAATAACTTCCATTGCTATTCCCGATAAAAAAAACAATGTCATTATGATTACCGAAGACGAAGGCATTCAAAAAGCGAATGTAGAAAAAATTCCACAATTAAAGCCTGCGTTTGTAAAAGAAGGAACGATCACAGCGGCGAATTCCAGCAGTATTTCTGATGGCGCAGCTGCATTGGTATTGATGCGTTTATCGCACGCGCAAAAATTAAAATTAACACCGCTTGCAAAAATTATTGCTGATCACACGGTTGCACAAGCACCCGAATGGTTTTCAACAGCACCGATTGCAGCGATAGAACAATTACTCGCTAAAATCAGCTTAACAGTCGCCGATATTGATTTATTTGAAATAAACGAAGCCTTTGCTGTTGTAACTCTCGCGTCAATGAAAGCATTATCATTGCCGTTTGAAAAAGTAAATGTCCATGGCGGCGCTTGCATTTTAGGTCATCCGATAGGCGCATCCGGTGCGCGCATTTTAGTAACATTAATTCACGCGTTAAAGCAACATAATAAAAAGCGTGGCGTTGCAGCGCTGTGTATTGGTGGCGGTGAAGCGACTGCGATGGCGATTGAGATAGTGTGAGTGTGAGTGTGAGTTGGAGCAGAAGCGAGCGAGACATATGCCTACCTTAAAATCAAAACTGGATACAACAACCGACGACTATAAAAAAAATCTCGCCATCATGAAAAAACGCTGCGAAACGTTAACGATTATTCTCGATGAAATCAAAAAAACATCCCATAAAAATTCAAAAAACAAAAATACGAAAAAATTATCTGTCCATGATCGCATTCAACATTTAATCGATCCCAACACACATTTTTTCGAATTATCACCACTGGCCGGATTTAATTTATACGAAGAACCATTACCCGCTGCAGGTATTATCACAGGAATCGGCAAAATTCACGGCATCGATTGCATGATCGTTGCCAATGATCCTACCGTAAAAGGCGGTACGTATTTTCCCATCACTGCTAAAAAACATTTACGTGCGCAGCAAATTGCGCTCGAAAATCATTTACCGTGTATTTATTTGGTTGATTCGGGTGGCGCATTTTTACCGGCACAAGCTGACGTGTTTCCCGATCGCGAACATTTTGGCCGAATTTTTTATCATCAAGCAAATTTATCAGCAAATAATATTCCACAAATTGCTGTTGTGATGGGATCCTGCACAGCCGGTGGCGCCTATGTTCCCGCAATGGCTGATGAATCTATTATGGTAAAAAATCAGGCGACCATTTTTTTAGGCGGACCGCCACTCGTGAAAGCGGCAACCGGTGAAATTGTGGATGCAGAAAGTTTGGGGGGTGCTGATGTGCATTGCAGATTGTCGGGCGTTGCTGATTATTACGCGAATGATGATCAACATGCACTACAAATTGCGCGTGATTGTGTATCCCATTTAAATCGTCCAAAACCCTTTATTTTAAGGCAAAAAGAAATTATCGAACCGCTTTACGATGCCAAAGAATTATTAGGATTAATTCCAATTGATACGCGACACTCTATTGAAATTCGCGAAGTCATTGCACGCATTGTGGATGGATCTCTATTCAACGAATTTAAGGCATTGTACGGCACTACATTGGTTTGCGGATTTGCACATATTTTTGGATATGAAGTAGGCATTATCGCCAACAACGGCATTTTATTTTCAGAATCCGCTGAAAAAGGCACACATTTTATTGAATTGTGTTCGATGCGAAAAATCCCGCTCGTATTTTTGCAAAATATCACCGGATTTATGGTCGGCAAAAAAGTCGAAGAAAAAGGCATTACCAAAGATGGCGCAAAAATGGTGATGGCCGTTGCAAATTCAAAAGTGCCTAAAATCACGATGATTATTGGCGGAAGTTTTGGTGCGGGCAATTACGCGATGTGCGGCCGCGCCTACGATCCTCGATTTTTATTTATGTGGCCAAATGCGCGCATCAGTGTGATGGGTGGCGAACAAGCAGCGCAAGTATTAGCGCAAGTGAAATCTGAAAAAATGCAACGGGATGGAAAAATTTGGGATGACACTGAAAAAAATATTTTTATGCAAAATATCCGTGATCAATATGACCAACAAGGCAATCCCTTTTATGCCAGCGCGCGTTTGTGGGATGACGGTGTGATTCAACCCATTGAAACGCGTCAGGTATTAGGACGATCATTGGAAATTATTTCGAATGCCGTGATAAAAGAGACAAAGTTTGGTGTATTTAGGATGTGAGTGATCACTGATCACTGATTACTGATAACTACAAAAAAGATGACCATAATCATGAAAACTATTATCTCAACCATCAACAACCAGATCGCCACAATCACTCTCAACAATCCCAACAAATCCAACGCGCTCGATCTCGACATGCGTGAACAGTTAATTCAAGCGTATGATGAGTTTGAAAAAAATCCCGACGTTCGCATCATTATTTTAAACGGCAATGGAAAACATTTTTGTGCGGGCGCTGATTTAAATGATATGAAAGCCATGGCCAAAGCGCCGTTTGAAAAAAATCTGGAGGATGCGAAAGCGTTCGTGCAATTATTTTATAAAATATATTTATGTGAAAAACCGACAATGGGTTATGCGCACGGAAAAATAATGGGTGGTGGAATCGGTTTACTGGCCGCCTGTGATATTGCAATCAGCGCAAACGATGCCACATTTTTATTCCCTGAGGTGACAATAGGATTAATTCCCGCCATGATTTCACCTTTTGTGACACAACGGATCGGCTATCAATACGCAAAATATCATATGATGACCGCGGAATTATTGGATGCAAAAAAAGCCTTAAAAATAGGCTTAATTGATCGAATTGATCAGGATGCATTGTCACTGGCTGAATCCCTGCTTCACCATAATCAATCCGCGATGCAAGCCACTAAAAAATGGCTGAATGAATTACGTCCGATTACTGCAGAGCAAGTGGAACGGGCGGCGGTGTTGCTTGCTGAAGTGCGGGGGACGCGAGTGAGTGTTTAAGTGTGAGTGTGAGTGTGAGAAAAATATTAAATAGCACCTCTGACACTCACACTCACACTCACACTGATAACTGATCACTGATAACTGATAACTGATCACTTGAACACACATTCCGCAAACTCACAATACACATGATCCAAATCCTTCGGCTTCGCATGCAAACAACTCTTTCTCGCAAGACGAACCGCAACATTTTCATCGTCATCAACACCTTGAAAAAATTTTCCATGACGATCATCTTGGTAATAGCACTGATAGCGCCCCGTGCCGAAACGGGATTTTGGCGGTTGATATTCATTACAGCTTGTTACGATCAATCCGAATAAGCAGCACAACCCAATTCTTAAAAAACATCCTGTTTTCATAATGACTTCCTGTTATCATGCCGACAATTTATCGTATCTTAAAAAAGACTCTATTGGCATGCCAACTTTGATGACTCCTGAAGAATTACACAAACAATATCCGCTCAGTCAAAAAAGCGCAGAGCGGATTGCCAAAACACGTGACGCATTCATTCAGATTCTGAATCGTCGAGATGATCGACTGGTTGTGATTACAGGTCCCTGCTCACTTCATCACTCCGATTCCGCATTACGCTATGCAAAAAACCTTCAAACGCAAATAAAAAAATATGAAAACACACTCTGTATTATTATGCGTGCTTATGTCGAAAAAGCGCGCACCTCTGTTGGATGGAAAGGATTGATCAATGATCCTGATTTAAATAACACTTTCAAAATTGAAAAAGGATTACAAATTGCGCGAGAATTATTGATTAAAATAAATGAAATCGGCGTGCCAACAGCAACAGAAATATTAAATCCGTTAATTACCCCTTATTTTTCAGATGTCACCAGTTGGTCAGTCATTGGTGCGCGCACAACAGAAAGTCAAATTCACCGTGAAATTGCATCAGGATTACCCATGCCGGTTGGTTTTAAAAATAATACCAACGGTGACATTCAAGTCGCGATTGATGCGATTCAAACAGCGTTTCAACCGCATCATCATTTAGGGCTGGATTTATCGGGAAAAATGGCGATTTTAAAATCGACTGGCAATCCGTATGCGCATGTTGTGTTGCGCGGTTCAAGCACAAAATCAAATTATGATGTTGAGACCATTCAACAAACGATCGCCGCATTGAATACATTAAATCTTATGGATCGTGTATTAGTGGATTGTAGTCATGGCAATAGCCAAAAAGATCATAAACAACAATTGTCTGTCATCAAAGAATTGTCACGGCGAATCCAAGAAGGCAATACTGATTTTTTTGGAGTGATGCTGGAAAGTCATTTAACATCCGGTAAACAACCCTGGAATCCACATCAACCAATGAATAGCGAACAAAGTATCACGGATGCTTGCATGGG
>Ga0207113_1001_pt1 | contig 175587 bp, 173 predicted proteins | sample Alteio_BWMinHeat_69_FD_153559 | JGI IMG/M metagenome (GOLD analysis project Ga0207113, IMG submission 153559) | Enriched cells from forest soil in Barre Woods Harvard Forest LTER site, Petersham, Massachusetts, United States -... | ecosystem: Environmental > Terrestrial > Soil > Temperate forest... | reverse complement strand
ATAACTTGTATAGCGTGTATTCCTCGAAAAAAAGTCGGTTCTGATTGCGGCAGCTTCCCCTCTGATGTTTGTTTTAATTGCATTACGCACATCCCCTACATTACCTTGCGCAATTTCTTTTACATCCGGAAACAATTGTCGCATAAAAGCCAATGAATCATCATCATTGAAGTATGCATCAAAAAAATGCGGATCGCTAAATAGTGTTTTTAATTCTTCATGTAATACCTTAATGATCATTGATTTTGGACTATTTTCGAAAAGAGTTGAAAAAATGGAACGGGAAGGCAAATTATTGAATAGCGCTTTAAAATCAACCACTGTTCTTAAAAGACGGTGGAACTCATACCTTTCACCAGCCTTACCATCCAACAATCTTTTCATTAACTGAGCACGATATGACGGACACAGTTTTAATAGAGCAGTAAAATCATAAATGGAATATACAAAAAAACCATAACGCTTGTTATCATTGAACATCCATTCAAACACGGTATTTGACACTTCCGGAAATTTTTCAAAAAAATCACAACAGTCATGCACGGAACAGATTTTTTTGTCTCGCTGTAATGGAGTCATCGCAATTTTATAAGCCATTTTTTTTGCATAAGGATGGAAATACTCATCAAATCCTAATAATGCACGCATACCAGTAACGACTTGATCAAATTTTTTATCATCTTTCAGTATTTCTTCAAAAAAAATATCCGCATAATCAGGGAAGGTTCTGACAAACTCTAAACAATCTATGTGAACTCGCATGACTGCACAAAATTCTGCATCATTATAAATGATGCTTTTAATTAATTTATCACGATATTCAGGAAATTCTTTTGTGGCAATTTCTAAATCGAATAAATAAGTAAATGTTGATTGGAATGACTTAGAATGATTGACTACCGCTTTTATTTCTTCGAGTGTAAATTTTGGAATTTTCAAACTCCTTTAATGATAAATGTAGATCAACGCTTCCGATAAACATCTTCCGCAAAATGCACTCGACCATATCGATCCACCCAGGACGTAATATAAGTGAGATAAACAGGCATCGGATTTCGCAACTGAATATATTTCGTTTGATACGTCGACAAATAGTGATTCACCAACTCCGGCGTCAAATCGCTATTATCCGCTTCAAAATAGTGAACCAATGCCATTGGATTTTCTAGCCGAATACAACCGGAACTGCGCGCACGATCGCTCGATGCAAATAAACCTTTTTCCGGCGTGTCATGCATATACACATCATGATCGTTTTTAAAAAGAAATTTAACACGGCCTAATGGATTTGTATCACTCGGCGGTGCGGTGACGCGATACTTAAAATTCGATGCCGTTGCCGTTTGCCAATCAATCGTGGACGGATTAATTTCCGGCGCATCTTTTTTAAAGTTCGCATAAATATGCATATCGTAATGTTCTTTCAGATAATTTGAATTTTTTTGCATGCCGGGAATGACATCTTTATCTAAAATCGTTTCGGGCACATTCCAGGTTGGATTAAAAACAAGGGTGGTGACCTGTGAAGATAATTCCGGCGTTGGACGTGTTGCACGCCCCACAATCGCGCGCATTTCTAATGCATCCTTACCATTTGATACCAAACGCATGCTGTAGCTTGGAATATTCACTTCAATATAACGACTATTGTCATCTTCGGGATATTTCGCCCATTGATTCATGCTGTGCACTAATTCGTTGTAACGAGTGGCGGGCGTGATATTTAAAGTATTTAATGTATCTTGATCGATAATTCCCGTTTCTTTTAATCCATTTAAATACTGAAACTGCTTAATTTCATGTGATAAAAACGAATCCAATAAAGGACTAGTCGCATTCACATTCGGCATATCACCCAACGCAATTAATCGCTCACGAATAATAGGAATATGATTATCACGTCTACCCGCTCGCAATGGCACATCCATTTTAATCGGCTGCCACGGCATTTTTGCAGCAGCTGCATACACCGGCAATTTTTGATAGATACGCAACGCAGTTTTATTCGTAGTATTTGGCGGACTCACCGATGCAACAGATCCTGATGATATATGTGCACAATTGGATAATAGTGCTGCAACAATAAGCGTGAGTAGTAATTTGATTGTTTGGTTCATTTCTCATCCCTCAACTCTCGCCGCAACACCTTCCCCACTGTCGACATCGGCAACGAATGGCGAAACTCTATAATATGCGGGATTTTGTAGCCAGTTAATGATTTTCGACAATATGCAATTAATACTTTTTCTGTTAAATGAGGATCTTTTTTAACGATAAATGCTTTTAATGTTTCACCGGTTTTTTCTGAAGGTATGCCAATCACGGCCACGGCCATCACACCCGGATGTGATGAAATCACTGCTTCAACTTCGTTAGGATATACATTAAAACCGGAGACTAAAACCATATCTTTTTTGCGATCAACAATATAAACATAACCTTGCGCATCCATATAACCCAAATCACCGGTGCGCAACCAACCCTGATCATCAATGACATTGTTCGTTTCTGCTTCTTGATGCCAATACCCTTTCATCACTTGTGGTCCACGCGCCCAAATTTCACCAATCTTATGAAAAAATAAATCGTGATTCATTTCATCGCGAATCGTCACTTCGGTTGACGGTATGGGAACGCCAACGCTGCCGGTAAAATGTTTTTTACTCGTGGGACACAGCGTAATCACGGGACTGGATTCGGTTAATCCATATCCTTCTAACACAGGATTGCCCGTCACTTTTTGCCAACGATCCGCCACAGCTTTTTGCATCGCCATGCCGCCCGAAATCGTTAATTTTAAACGGGAAAAATCGACTTTTTTGAATTTATTATGATTCAATAATCCATTGAATAATGTATTTAATCCCACCATCATCGTCATTTTACAATGACGAATGGTTTTAATAAATCCGGGAATATCGCGGGGATTGGCAATTAAAACAGTCGACGCACCCATCGGAAAAATACACATGCCGCACACCGTCAGCGAAAAAATATGGTACATCGGCAACGCGCCGATCATCACACCATAATGCTGCGCTTTAACATCGCGTATCCACGAAACACATTGCAATACATTGGCAATTAAATTTCGGTGCGTGAGCATTGCACCCTTCGAACGCCCCGTCGTGCCACCGGTATATTGCAAAAATGCAATATCAGAATTTTTTGTTTCAACAGCATCACACGGTAATTTTTTTCCGATCAGTATTGTTTTTTTGAAAAAAATAGCGCGAGGTAAATGATAATCCGGCACTTTGCCTTTGATATGACGCGAAATAAAATTAAATAATCCACCTTTTACAATACCTAAAAAATCGCCGATGGTAGCAATAATAACGTGTTTTAATTTTGTCGTAGGCAATGCAATTGCTAATCGATCTGCAAAATTTTCCAAAACCACAATCGCTTCCGCACCTGAATCATTTAATTGTTGCGCAATTTCTGGTGCGGTATACAACGGATTGACATTCACCACAATTAAACCTGCTTTTAACGCACCAAAAATGGCAACCGGATATTGCAAAATATTCGGCATCATCACGGCAATGCGCGTGCCCGGTGTTAATTTTAAATGATGTTGCAAAAAGGCCGCAAAATCCCGCGTATTTTCTTTCATTTGTTGATACGTTACTGAAACACCGAAACTCGTAAAAACAGGGCGATCCGAAAAATCATCGGCGTATTTTTCAAAAAATTGCGTCAGTGACGTAAATGAATCAGGATTAATGGTGTCTGGTACGCCATGGGTGTATTGTTGCAACCACACTTTGTTTTCCATTCAAAACTCTTCCGCAGCAAAATCATCCACATTAATCACGCTCATTTTTTCGGCAAATGTTTTTGCTAATAATTTTGCTTCATCCGCTGAAATGACGTTGTGAGACACTGCCGTTTTTATCCATTCTTCACGTGTTTTTGATTGCGTAGGATAATCACGACGTGCGGCTGTTAACTTTTTCTCTAGCGGTTCAACAGCAATAGCCTGATCTAAAATCGCCGATACTCTGGCAGCAGGATTATTGTCATTCGGTGTTGTATATAAATCATTGGCCATACGTTCGCGAAATTCACTGGGCTCTGTCAGTAATTTTGCGACTTTCACACCCAAGCGATCACTCGGCGGAGATAAATAACGTCCCCGTGGAAAAATAACACCGTAACGAAATATTTTTCCGATGAACCGATTGGGGAAATTGGACAAAATACCATCCAATTGAGTTTGCATTTTATACAGTAAATCCTGGCAAATCCATTGCACAACCGGCAATTCAGCTTTGGGATATTTTGATTCTTCATAAAATTTCAAGACACAAGAACCAATATATAAATTACTCAGTAAATCACCATAGCGCGCTGATAATTTTTCTGCGCGTTTTAATTCACCGCCCATAAACACCATTGCCATATCCGCCATATAAGCCAGTGCTGCGGAAAAGCGTGAAAATTGCTGGTAATACCGCTTTAAAATACCACTCGGTGCACGCGCTAATCGTCCATTCGTCAATCCCAAAACAAATGCACGCACTTTGTTGCTGGCAATAAATCCCAAATGACCAAAAATAGCTTTATCAAATGTTTTCAATCCAGCCGCACGATCTTCATTTTGCGCAGCCAACATTTCACTCAACACAAAAGGATGACAACGAACAGCGCCTTGCCCGAAAATAATCATCGAACGCGTTAAAATATTCGCACCTTCAACCGTAATACTCACGGGCAATTCAATATATCCTTGCGCCAAATAATTATTCGGGCCCATGCAAATCCCTTTGCCGCCATGAATATCCATTGCATCCATCACAGTTTTTCTTGCCATTTCAGTCGTGTGATATTTTGCAATCGCCGATGCAACGGCAGGTCGCGCACCTTGATCTAATGTTGAAACGGTAAAGACACGCGTTGCTTCCATCGCATAAATATTCGTGGTAATGCGCGTTAATGCTTCTTCGATACCGCCAAATCTTCCAATCGGCATATGAAATTGTTGACGAATTCTGGAATAGGCGCCAGTTGCTAAACCAGCGATACGCGAGCCACCCGTTACCATCGACGGCAATGAAATTCCTCGACCTGCCGCCAAACATTCCATCAACATTCGCCAACCGCTGCCTGCCATTTTAACGCCGCCGATAATATAATCGATCGGCACAATCACATCAAAACCTTGTGTGGGTCCATTGGGAAACGGACTGTGCAACGGCACATGACGACGACCAATATCAACATTCGGCAAATGCACTGGAATTAAAGCACATGTAATCCCTAACGCTTCTTTATCTCCTAACAAATGATCCGGATCATATAATTTAAATGCCAATCCTAATAATGTGGCGACAGGCGCTAATGTGATATAGCGTTTATTCCAATTCAATCGCATGCACAACTGTTTTTTACCATCGAATTCCGCTTCACACACCACACCATAATCTTCGATCGCACCCGCATCAGATCCCGCTACAGGACTCGTTAATGCAAAACAAGGAACATCATCACCTTTTGCTAAACGCGGTAAATAATACTCTTTTTGTTCTTCTGTTCCATAACGCAATAATAATTCAGCAGGTCCTAATGAATTAGGCACACTGGTTAAAATAGCCGCAGCGCAACTCGCACTCGCTAATTTCGTAATCACTTGTGAATGCGCAAAATGAGAAAATTCCATCCCGCCATATTTTTTCGGAATAATCATTCCTAAAAATCCATTTTTACGCAAATAATCTAACATCGGCGTTGGAATATTCATCGTGTGATGCATCGTCCATGCATTCACCATGCAACAAAATGTTTCAACGGGTCCATCCATAAAAGCGCGTTCTTCATCGGATAATGTTGAAATGGGTGTTTGTTGTAACTTTTCCCATTGTGGCATACCGCTAAATAAATCCGCTTCCCAACCAACACTGCCTGCATTTAATGCTTCACGTTCAGTGTCAGATAATGTCGGCATCACTTGACGATAAAAACGAAAAATGGCGCGCGAAAATAAATGGCGACGCAGTGGAAGAATATTTAAGGGGATAAATACGGCTGCATTAATCAACCAAAAAATAGTGAGTGTAAAAGGATGAAACGGAGAAAAATAAGAACACAGCACCAAAAAAATCACACTTGCGATAGTCCAAACCGACAATGACGCGCGCTGAAAAGCGAGCACCATAGTCATCGTCAACCAAAAAATAATCCAGAGCGCCATCATTATTTTTACTCCTTTTTAAAAAATGTGAGTGGGGTGTGAGTGTCAAAGACACTGTTAAAATGCGAACCCCTCAAACCATCCGTAACCCCAACATTCACTCGCTACGATAGTTTAGCTCTTATATTCGCATTAAATATTTTTCTCACACTCACACCAACACTGTTAAAGCGTTGCTAAAAATAACATATTGTTTTGAAACGTGCAAAAAAAGTGTGAGTTCAAAACTAGACCAGTTTACACAGAAGTGTTAAATTGGTTGGATCACGTCGCATTAAAGGAATATCACTGTGATACCTAATTTAGTGTTAACCGATCTTTCCCGTTTACAATTTGCCTTCACCGCACTATTCCACTTTTTATTTGTGCCACTCACACTCGGCTTAACATGGATATTAGTCGCGATGGAAGCGACGTATCTTAAAACTGGAAATGAAATTTATAAAGACATGACGCGCTTTTGGGGTAAATTGCTCGCGATTAATTTCGCCATTGGTGTGATCAGTGGTATCACGATGGAATTTGAGTTCGGATTAAACTGGGCTTATTTTTCTCGCATGATCGGCGGAAGCTTCGGCCCTATTTTAGCAATCGAAGGAATTACCGCATTCATGTTGGAAGCCACTATGTTTGGCTTATTCTTTTTTAGCTGGGATAAATTAAGTCGCAACGCGCATTTTGTGGTTACTTTATTTATGGCAATTGGCGCGAGTCTTTCAATTGTCAATATTCTCGCTGCGAATAGTTGGATGCAACATCCCATCTCAACCAATTTTGATTATCAAAATATGACGCTACAATTACACAGTATTTCCGCGTTATATTTACATCATTTAGCACAAATTCGTGTAGGCCATGTTGCCTTTGCAGGATTTTTCTTATCGTCTGTTTTTGTGATGGGCATCAGCGCTTATTATTTATTAAAAAAACAAGATATCGAATTTGCAAAACGTTCTTTTGCCATCGCTGTTGGATTTGGATTTATTTGTGCATTAATGGTCGCATTTTTTGGCGATCAAAATGGATTGGAAGTCGCACAAGATGAACCTGAAAAAATGGCTGCCATTGAAGCGCAATGGCATACACCGAAAGCACCGGCTGCATGGTATGCCATTGCTTTTCCCAATCAACAAAAAGAAAAAAATAATTTTGTCATTAAAATTCCGTATGCGTTAAGTTTAATTGCAACACATTCGTTAACCGGTACAGTCGAGGGAATGGATCCGATTATCGCACACTATCGAACACGCATTACCAATGGTATTAAAGCCTATGCAGCGCTTCAAAAAATGTGGGCAAACACCGCTACCAAAACAGATATTCTTGCATACAAAGAAAATGTAGGTGACTTAGGATTCGCGTATTTACTTTTGCCTTATACGAATGACGTTGTGCATGCAACACCAGCGCAAATTAATGAAGCGGCAGATAGCGGAATTCCGGATGTAGCAATTACTTTTTGGTCATTTCGAATCATGATTGCGATGTGGGGATTAGTGCTTATTTTAATGTTATTTGGATTAACTTATGCCAACAAAAACACGTTAGAAAAACATCCGTTATTTTTACGTCTGTGTGTTTTAGCGATTCCACTGCCGTTTATTTCTGCTGAATCAGGATGGGTGTTAGCAGAACTCGGTCGTCAACCATGGATTATTCATGACATATTGCCGACATTTATGGGTATATCTTCATTAAATGTCGCCTCATTAATAACGAGTTTAATTTTATTTGCCTTGTTTTACGGTGTTTTATTCAGTGTTGAATTATTTTTAATGTTTAAATTTGCACGGTTAGGTCCGAGTAGTTTGCATACAGGGAAGTATTTTTTTGAACGATGATCTTTGGGGAGTCCAGCATGTTTGAATACGAATTCCTACAACTCGCCTGGTGGCTCATCATCGGCGGCGTTTTAATGGTCTATGTTGGCACTGCTGGTTTTGATGCGGGTGTGACGATGTATATGCCGTTTTTACGCAATGAAATGGAACGACGCATTGTATTAAACACCAGCGCACCCACTTGGGATGGCAATTTAACGTGGATTGTATTCGCTGGCGGCGGTTTATTTGTCGTATGGCCATCCGTTTACAGCACCGCATTTTCAGGTATGTATGCGGCGATGCTTTGTATTTTATTCTCACTTTTTTTGCGTCCACCCGGCTACGAATATCGCAACAAAATTGATAATCACACCTGGCGCAGAACCTGGGATTGGGCTTTGTTTTTGAGTGCCATAATACCGGTATTTGTTTTTGGTGTTGCGATGGGCAATTGCTTTGTTGGGTTTCCTTATTATTTTGATCCGCACACTTATCGCGAATTTTATACCGGAAATTTCTGGGGTTTATTGAATCCTTATGGCTTATTATCCGGTTGCGTTTCTGTATTAATGGTATTGATGCACGGCTCCGTCTATTTACAACGTCGCACAGAAAACAGTTTGCGTAAATTAGCATTCAAAGTGCATTTAATCACGGCGATATTATTATTAATGGGATTTACGATTTCTGGATTATGGTTAATGTATTCTTTGATTGGTTACAAACTCATTTCAATGGCTGCAGACCCAACGCTTGAGCCCTTAAAAAATGTCGTACAAACCGGTGCGGGTTTTTGGATTCAAACATACAACAAATATCCCTGGAAATATATGGCGCCCGTCATTGCGTACGGCGGCATCATTGAATCGCTGTGGGCTGCCTATTATGGTTGGTATAGCACGGCATTTTGGGCAAGCTGTTTTGCAGTGGGTGGTGTGGTTGGAACCGCAGGTGCGACCCTTTTTCCTTTTTTAATGCCCTCATCAACCCATCCCAATGAAAGCCTCACTATTTGGAATGCATCATCTAGCCAGTACGCATTAAATGTGATGTTATACGTAGGTGTCGTTTTATTAATTATTATTTTGGGATATAAAATTTTTGCGTATCACACGATTTGGGGTGAAAAACCAACATTAACAGCTGATGAAATTGAAAAAGACAAACATTCGTTTTATTAAGGAACTTGTTACGGGGGGTGGTGTTATGTTTTACGTTATCTCAGGTCTTTCTATCGTCATCGCAATTTTATTTGGCATCATCATGGCAGTAAAAGTAGATAAATCCAGTCAATAAAAATGAAAAGTTACTCATGGCTCCTGCAGCAATCAAAGCCAGCAAATCGCTGGCTTTTTCTTTCTATATTATTAGGCGTCATTTCCGGATTATTAATAATTTTACAATCTGGATTATTGGCCGTCATTATTGATCGCGTTTATTTACATCACGCAACACGCTCTACCCTCTTTTCATTTTTAATAACCTTATTATTTACGTTTATCGCGCGCGCAGGAATTACCTGGCTTCGAGAAAATGTTTCATTTCAAACCGCAAAAAGCGTCAAAGATACCGTGCGAAAAAATTGTTTTGAAACACTTATGACGCTTTCACCAGGAGAACTATCTCATTTTAAAACGGGTGCATTGACATCCACAGTGATTGAGCAAATCGAAGCATTACACGGATTTTTTGCGGATTATTTGCCGCAAATGGCGATTACTGTGATATTGCCAATCATTATTTTAATCATTGTGTTTATGCAAAACTGGATCGCAGGATTGGTTTTGTTAATAACAGCGCCATTAATTCCCTTATTTATGGCATTAATCGGCATGGGCACTGCAAAACTCAATCAAGAAAATTTTCAAACATTGTCTCGAATGAGCGCATTTTTTTTAGATAGGTTACAAGGATTAACAACACTTAAATTATTTAATCGTGCAAATCCGCAATTAAAAACGATCGGTACCCTCTCAAACGAATTTCGAGAAAAAACGATGCGCATATTACGCGTCGCTTTTTTATCCACGGCAACGCTCGAACTATTTAGCACTATTTCTATTGCCATTATTGCTGTTTATTTAGGATTAGGTTTGCTCGGATTTTTAAAAATAGGTTTTGAAGGTGTGCCTATTACACTACAGCCTGCGCTATTTATTTTATTATTAGCACCTGAATTTTTTATGCCGTTACGTCAGCTTGGCGTCTTTTATCATGCACGCGCAGAAGCCATCGGCGCTGCGGTGGAAATTTTAAAAGTTTTGGAGATGCGCGAGAGTGGCAATACCCGAAATCAATTAGCAGCGATGGAAGTGAAAGCGCTAGCGACCACGAAAATTTTTTTAAAACTAAACAATATTGGTTTTTCGTATGAAAATAGTAAACCAGTATTAAATAATTTTAATCTAGAAGTGCCCTGCGGTGATTGCATCGCCATCACTGGTCCCAGTGGTGCTGGAAAAACAACCGTGTTAAATATCATTGCAAAGTTAATCACCCCAACTTCTGGCACCATCACTGCTAATCATATTGATTTAAATACTATCGATGATGATGAATGGCGAAATCATATTGCACTCTTACAACAACATCCGCGATTATTGTATGGCACGATTGCTGATAATATTCGATTAGCAAAACCTACTGCTAACGAAAAAGAAATAGAAGAAGCGGCACGCATGACAGGCGTTTTAGATTTTACGCAAGATTTATCGGATGGTTTAAATACATGGGTAGGTGAACACAATGGTGGATTATCGGGCGGACAAGCGCAGCGCGTTTCTTTGGCGCGAATTGTTTTAAAAAATGCACCCATCATTTTATTAGATGAACCAACAGCACATTTAGACCAAAAAAATACGGCGATTATTTTGGATTTATTAAAACAATGGCGCGGTAATAAAACGGTTATTATTGCGACGCATGATGATGTTTTGAGAAGTGTGAGTGTGAGTGTGAGTGTGATATGAAATCACTTTTGTTTTTTATAAAAAAACTAGCGCACTATAAACGCGAATTAATCGCGGGAATTTTGTTGAGTTTAACACTCGCCATTTCATCCATTGCGTTATTAACGTTATCTGGCTGGTTTATCAGTGCTGCTGCTTTTGCAGGACTGACGGTAATATCTGCGAGCGCATTTAATTATTTTATTCCTGCTGCAATGATTCGCTTACTCGCATTTATCCGTATTTTATCGCGCTATTTTGGTCGCGTAATAAATCACGATTTTACGTTTAACATTTTAAGTTCGCTGCGCGTATGGTTTTATCAAACATTAATTCCACTCGCACCAGCGCATTTATTAACCCATCGCAGCGGCGATTTATTAAATCGTATTGTCAATGATATTGATACACTCGATCATTTATATTTAAATATTGTATCGCCATTTTTTGTCGCACTATTTTTATTAATTTTTATCACACTGTTTATTGCACACTTTACACTATCAATAGCAGCCATTGTAGTGATGATGCTTTTCTTAGGGTTAACACTGATCTCTCTCGTGACTTACAAAAAATCAAAAAAAATTGGTAAAGAAATACAAGAATCAACAGCCGCACTGCGTACAAAAACAATTGATTTTCTGCAAGGCTTTATCGATCTATTATTATTTGTAAAAAAAGAAGATCGTTTGTCTGGCATCAATACTCAAATCAACCAATTGATAAACGCACAAAAAAGATTGGCAAATCTAAAAGGATTTACCCTCAGCGCATTACAATTACTTTCTGGCATGACCATTGGGTTGATTGTAATGATAGGCATTCCACTGGTGCGCCATAAAACAATCAACGGTGCTGAATTGGCGATGATTATTTTATTGATGATTGCAGCGTATGAACAACTATTATCACTGCCCTTCGCTTTTTTAAGCTTAGGAAAAACAAAACAGGCGGCAGATCGATTATTGCAAATTGCAAACACAAAACCTGCGGTTCTTTTTTCAGAAAAATTTTTGGCCACTCATCAAAGTTATCCGATTTCATTTCAAGCGGTTTCTTTTTCTTATCCGAATTCAAACAGACCGGTACTTGAAAATATCACTCTTGAAATTCCGTTTGGAACCCATTTAGGTATTACAGGCGATTCGGGTACGGGAAAAACCACATTAATACATTTATTAGCGCGCATTTGGGATCCCACCTTTGGTAAAATTACCATTGATGGCGTGAATTTAAAACATTTTTCTGAATCGGATTTACGAAAAACAATTTCACTGGTCACGCAACATAGTCACATTTTTAATGCAAGTATTCGCGATAATTTAACATTATTTCAAAACACATTGTCAGATGATGCATTATTGGCAGCATTAGAAAAAGTTGACCTTGCAGAGCTTATTAAAAATATGCCAGATGGATTGAATACCGAAATGGGCGAGTTTGGGAAAAATTTTTCGGGTGGGCAAATTCGTCGCATTGCCATGGCGCGTGCACTATTAGTCAATGCACCTATTTTAATTTTGGATGAGCCGTCTACAGGATTAGATGATATTCTGATGGAAAAAATTTGGAATAATTGCGAAAATGATTTTAACAATAAAACGATTATCGTCATTACGCATGATGAAAATTTGCTTTCAAAGATGGATATAAAATATGAAAATAATCTGCATCGGTCAAAACTATTTGAAACACATTCAGGAGCTCAATTCAGCGATTCCTGACGAACCGGTTTTCTTTTTAAAACCAGAGACTGCGCTACTCACTGATCATAAACCATTTTTAATGCCCACTTTTTCACAGGATATTCATCACGAAATAGAAATTGTTTTAAAAATAAATAGATCAGGAAAAAATATTGCTGAAAAAGAAGCGCATGAATATTACGATGAACTAACCGTTGGCATTGATTTTACGGCCCGTGATATTCAAAAACAGATTAAAACAAAAGGTTTGCCATGGGAAAAAGCAAAAGCCTTTGATCATTCCGCACCCATTGGAAAGTTTATCTCCAAAAAAAATCTGCCCCTAATGAATAATTTGAATTTTCATCTCACCATCAACGAAAAAATAATTCAACAAGGCAATACCCATGATTTATTATTTTCATTCGACACAATAATTGCTTTTGTTTCACGATTTATCACGCTTCAGAGCGGTGATTTTATTTTTACCGGAACACCCGTCGGTGTTGGCCCTGTTAAATCAGGAGATAAACTGGAAGGATTTTTGGAAAATGAGAAGTTATTGGCCTTCGAGGTGATATAGGTTTTAAGTAATGCACAATTGACAAATTACATGTATTTCTGGCAAACTATTTGACAAATTACATGGATTTCTGTCATAATCATTGCCATATTACATAAAATTGATCCAATAATGAGTACCAAGCCTTACAATCGATTACTAAAGCTGCCTAAAAATGGCAGTCACAGCATTCTCTTGCTGGGACCGCGCGGGACTGGTAAGACCTCTTGGGTCAAGGCACATTTTCCCAATATCTTGTATTTCGATTTGCTGAATATGGCTTTGTATCAAGAATTTTTGGCAGATCCAGGCTTATTAGAAAAACGCATACCGGCTGATTTTAAACACTGGATCATTATTGATGAAATTCAAAAAATTCCTGAATTATTAAATGAAGTGCACCGTTTAATCGAGTCGCATCATTATCGATTTATATTAACAGGATCGAGTGCACGAAAACTGCGCCAAAAAGGCGTGAATTTATTAGCAGGTCGCGCGTTTCAATATTTCATGCATCCACTCACCTGCTATGAACTCGGTAATGATTTTTCATTAACCACTGCGCTGCACTATGGATTACTACCGTTCGTTTATTCTGAAGGTGACGATCCACAGCATTACCTCGATACGTATATCACTTCTTATTTGCGTGAAGAAATACAGCAAGAAGGAATAACCAGAAACATTGGAGAATTTTCCCGTTTTTTACAAATTGCCAGTTTTTCGCAAGGTAAAATGATTAATTATTCTGAAATTGCACGCGAAGCCAGTATTGAGCGGCGCGTTGTTGCAAGCTATTTTGATATCGTCCATGATTTACTATTGAGTCACACATTACCCGTATTTTCTAAAAAAGCAAAACGTCGTCTCGTTTCACATTCAAAATTTTATTTATTTGATGTCGGTGTGTATCGCGCTATTCGTCCGAAAGGACCTTTGGATCGAACAGAAGAGATTGATGGTGCTGCGTTAGAAACACTGTTTTTACAGCATTTATTAGCCATCAATGATTATGGACGTTTGGGTTATACATTTTATTTTTGGCGCACGAGTAACCAGGTTGAAGTTGATTTTATTGCCTACGGCGAAAAAGGTTTTCATGCATTTGAAATTAAACGGAAGCGAACGATAACACCAAAAGATTTAACGGGATTAAAAGCATTTGGTGAAGATTATACGATGGCGAAATTATATATCATTTACGGTGGTGATCATGAAGAGTATCACGACAACATCACTGCAATACCTTTTGAAAAAGCATTATTTCGACTCAAAGAAATTTTGTAAAATCCTTGTCTTTTTAATAAGTTTCTCAACAAAATTAGCCTCTAAATCCGCATGCCCGCGCACCCTATAAAAACGATCATCGCAAAAAGTGCCGCATTTAACGGCATCTTTTTCAGTCATTAAAATGATGTCTGCAGTCAATGATTCAAAATCTTTTTGTTGAAAAAAATAATGATCAGGAAAAACGCTTGTTTCAAAACTAAGATCAAGTGCGCGAAGGGATTCAAAAAAACGATCGGGATTTCCAATGCCAGCGATGACCATTATTTTTTTATGTTTTAATTCTGATGGTGTAATTTTTTTGTTATCGTCGATGATGTTAATAATATCATCGATGACAAATTGCATAGTAGTGTGAGTGTGAGTTGCAGCATCTAAGATTTCTTTACCATTGACAACGATAAAATCGACAAACTTTAATCGAGAAATGGGTTCGCGCAACGGTCCGGCAGGTAAGCAAAATCCATTGCCGAAACCGCGCGTGCTGTCGATGACGGCGATTTCGATAGTGCGATCAAGCGCATAATGTTGCAAACCATCATCACTCACGATCACATTAATGCGCGCGTCTCTCTGTTTGGTCAACAGTACAACAGACTCAACACGTTTCGGTCCCACGACAACAGGAACTCCCGTATTTTTTGCAATTAAAATTGCTTCATCGCCAACCAATACGGGATCACTATTTTTATCCACAAAAACAGGCCATATTTTGCTTTTTCCGCCATAGCCACGACTAATAACACCCGGATGAAAACCGTTTTTTTGCAGTGCTTTAACGAGCGCAATGACCAACGGTGTTTTTCCGGTACCACCGACGGTGATATTGCCGACGATAATAAGGGGGATATTAAATTTGTGCGTTTTGAAAATATTTTTTTTATACAAAAATCGGCGGATAGAAATAAGGGTGCGATAGATTAAGGATAGAGGAAATAACAAATACTGGAGAACATTATTTTCATACCAAATTTTAGTTATCATTCGTTAAACTGCGCTCTATACAACGCCGCATACACACCCTCTTTATCCAATAACGATTGATGCGTTCCGGTTTCAACAATTTCACCATCATCTAACACAATAATACAATCCGCATTTTCAACAGTTGATAAGCGATGCGCGATAACCAAAACGGTGCGGTCTTTCATTAAATCTTCAAGCGCTTGTTGAATATGTCGTTCTGCATGCACATCGAGTGATGCCGTTGCTTCATCCAACACTAAAATCGGTGCACTTTTTAATAGCGCACGCGCAATCGCAATGCGCTGACGTTGACCGCCAGAGAGCAATACACCGTCTTCACCAATTTTTGAATCAAATCCTTGTGGTAATTGAGCAATAAATTCGGTGGCATGTGCTGCATCCGCTGCACGAATAATGTCATCGCGATGAACAGGCTCAATGGATCCATACGCAATATTATTCGCAACCGTATCGTCAAACAAAGTTGTATCTTGCGACACATAGGCAAATTGTTTTCGCAATTCCGCTAAACGATAAACATTGATATTGACGCCATCAATTGTAATTTCGCCAGAATTAATTTCATAAAATCGCGGTAACAAATTCATCAAGGTTGATTTTCCACTGCCTGATTTTCCAACGATCGCAACGGTTTGTCCTGCTTTTACGGTGAAATGAATATGCTTTAAAACAAGGCGTTTTGACGAACTATATTCAAAGCTCACATCACGAAAAATAATATCACCTTTGACACGCGCTAATGTGCGCGTCCCCGTATCTATTTCAATGTCTTCATCAGCCATTTTAAAAATACTTTCAGCGGCTGCAACGCCTTTTTGAATTTCCGTATTGACCATGCTCATGCGACGCACGGGACGCAATAACGAAATCATTGCCGCCACAATAGCTGCAAAACTACCGGCTGAAATATGCAAAGCGGGATTGGTTGCAACCAATAATGTCACTGCGATGGGAACTGCCAGTAATAATTGCATCGATGAGGTACCAACCCCATTGGTCACCACAATTTTTAATTCACGTTGTAAATTATTTTTTGTCGCTTGTTTGAATTTTTCATTTTCATAATCTTGGCCGCCGTATAACCGAATCACACGATATCCATCAATGCCTTCACCCGCAACATGCGTCACATCACCCACAGATTGTTGCACGTTCGTGCTTAATCGTCGCATGCGCACGCTACTCCATTTTACTACCCACATAATAAAGGGTGCGATAAAAATAAATAATAACGATAATTTCCAACTCACCATAAACATCACAACAATTAATCCGACCGCCAAAGAGGATTCGCGTAAACAGGTTAATAAGGCATCAGAACAGGCTTGCGCAACTTGCTCAACGTTATACACAATGGTTGATAAAATATAACCAGAGCTATTTCGATCATAAAAAGTCGCTGGTAATTGCAGTAATTGTGAAAAAATCAATCGACGCAAGTCTCGAACGACGGTGCGCGCCACACGCGAAATAAAATAACTCGACACAAAACCCGCCATGCCGCGAATGATAAAAATGCCGAAAATTAAAATGGGCAACCAATGAATAAATTCGCGATCACGTTTGATAAAAGATTCATCGATAATGGGTTTAATCAAACCGGTGAATGTCGCATCGGTTGCAGAAACAATAATCGTTGCAATCGCACCAATCAAAAACAACATCCAATACGGTTTAGCGTATTGTAATAGACGTTTGTAGGTTTGAAGGGCGCTGTTGGATGCGGTAGTCATTGGTCAATTTTACCTGACGATCACGCAAGAATCGAATTATAATTGCGCCGCTATTTGCGGTATTGTACAACTTCACATTGTCTCGCCGATAGCGCGTGACGACAGACGGTGCTGGCAAGTGGTAACGATTGTATTTTCCTGCGGAAATAATAGCGTATTGTGGCGAAACCGCTTCTATCAATTTTTCGGAAGAAGAGGTGCGACTGCCGTGATGAGGAACTTGCAAAACGGTTGAGCGCAATTGATTTCCATATGTTTGAACCAAAGTCATTTCCGTTGATTTTTGTATATCACCCGTCAATAATAGTTGACCGTATTTTCCCGTTATTTTTATCACGCATGAACTGTTATTATCCGCATAAGGTGAATGGGGTGCTGGATTTAACGTATTAAAATGCACATGATCCCAATCCCACTGCTGCCCCGCAAAGCAATCATTTGCATGAAAATGTGCAATTAATTTCGGCGCACTCGTAAAAATAGTTTTAACAAAAAAATCTTTTACAATGGCATCAGCACCACCGCTGTGATCATTGTCACCATGACTGATTTCTAAACGGTTAATCGTTGAAATACCTTGATCACGCAAGTACGGCGCTACGACGGATTCACCATAATCAAATCCACCTGGAAAATGTGCACCCGTGTCATATAACATCACATGATGCGCTGTTTGCACCAAAACCGATAAACCCTGCCCCACATCAATGATAGTCACACGAAAATCGCCTATTTTTGGATGCGCTGGATGATAAAAAAAGAGTGGCAATAGTCCAAAACACCCAAACCATTTTGCAGAAAAACCGCGCGGCGCTAATAAGAAAAGCGCGCTGATGATTCCGATAATTAAAATCCATAGATTACTGACGGCATGATGCCAACTTGAAAAAGATAAATGCGATGCATCGGTTAAAAATTTCCATAATGGCCATAATAATTTTCCGGTTAAGAAAAATAAATCATGGCTTAATAAATGTAATTTAAAAAAATATAAGCCTGTTGCTAATAAACACATTGGCAAAATCACAAAACCAACACACGGAATGGCAACCGCATTGGTTAAAAATGCAATGAGTGACGCTTGTTGAAAAAAGAAAAGCATCAGGGGCAACAAACCTATTATTATTGAACCCTGCATTTTTCCCCATAAAATAAGCTTTTTTGGTGATCGTAATCGTCCGCCCATCACCCAAGCTAAAACAGCCATGGATGAAAAACTCAACCAAAAACCAGAATTCATCAAATCATAGGGATTTAAAATTAAAATAATCCCTCCTGCAAAAAATAATCGCCGCCAGGTTGACATTTTTCGATAAAATAATTGCGAGATCATAAAAAAAAATAACATGATCGATGCGCGCTCTGCAGGAATCGCAAAACCAGATAATGCCGCATAAGTTAACGCGCCGATTAAAGCGTTTATTTCTGCAAAGCGCGATGCAGGAATGATGAGTAAAAATCGCGGAAAAAATCGCACCAAAAATTTTGCCAAAAAATAAATCGTTGCGAACACAAAACCAATATGCAAACCAGCAATGGCAACCAAATGATTGGTACCTGTTTTTTGAAATACCTGCCAATCAGATTCGGTTAATCCATCTCGCAAACCCACCGATAATGCGGAAATAAAGGCTGCCAGCGCAGGATGATACACAGCATTTCTAATTTCTTTTTGAATTTTTTGCCTGAAATGATCGAGAAAATATCCATGATTAACGGTGATGAGTTGATTGTGATGCGGCATCACATATCCTGTTGCCGTTATTCCTTGCGACAATAAAAATTCTTCATAATCAAAACCACCGGGATTATGCGAGCCTATCGGCGGTTTTAATTTTACGTGTAATTGCCAGTGCTGCCCGATTTGTAAGGGAGGCGAATGTTGATACCATGACATTAAAAAATGCGTTGATATTTTTTTGCCGTTAAATTCTTCTGTGTGAAATTGAAATCGCACGCCATGAAATTTTTTTTCGGGAATAGAATCGATGACGCCTTGAATCACTGCGGGTTTTTGAATATATGCATTCGGCAGTTGCCATTGATTCATTTTAATAAAAATAAAATGTGCGGGTATTAATAGCAGCAAAAGCAAAAATGGAAGTTGGCGCGAGAGAATCAAATTATTTTTCATTGCTTATTTAAGCAATAAAAAATAAAAGTTTATATGCGGGGTTTTCCTCCCATCCTTAACCTTTTATTAATCATATTATTTTAAGATTTCAATGCTAATATGACCAAAAAATAATCAATGTGGTGCTTAGGTTATGCCAGTTCCAGAGAATGTTAACGAAAGTGGCTTTGTAAAAGAACAAGTTAGACAAAATCCTGAACGAATTAGGTTGCATATTGGAGAAGCATTGGGTTCTGGAGCGCAGGGTGATGTTTTTCATGCTGAATTATTTATTTTTCAAGAAAATCCAGCGGGCTTTAAAAAATATCCTTGCGTAGCAAAACGTTTAAAAAATAGTGATCATTCAACAATTCCAGTTGAATTTGACATACAAGAATTGATTACTGCTGATATTAGCTCAAGCGTTGAATCGGGTTTACTTCGGCTCATTGGAATATATACTGTAAATGATGTTCAATACGCAATTTTGCCAAAATGTGATGCGACTTTAGAAAACTGCATACCACACATTCGGGCATTAGAGTCAGACAATCCAGCTCTATTTCAAACGGTGATAACTAATTTTTTTCATTCAATGCTCAATGGATTAGAAAATCTTTATGAAAAGGAAATCATACACCGTGATATGAAACCAGCAAACATATGTTTTCGCGAACAGGGTTTTGTTTTGCTTGATTTTGGCTGTGCAATAACGAAAGAAGATTTTCAAAAGCGTTCTGATGAAATCCAGGGTACAGCATTTTACCTTGCTCCTGAGATGACAAAAAAAGTAAGGGATTTTCCGTTTGCGTGTGATATTTATGCTCTCGGGCAAATCCTTCGACAATTACTGGGCAAAGACATTTCCTTTCAACATTTTTCCGAACAAATGCCTCACATATATGCAAAAATTATCGCTTATGAAAAAGAAAAAAAGGAAGCTGGAAACACGGTCGATCATCAAAGTCGCTTACAATCAGAAATGACAGAAAAAAATAATTTTGATGACTGCATAAACTTTATTGTAGATGCTATGTGTGAAACACTTCCAGAACGTCGACCCGAATTAGCGACGCTGAAATCGATGTTTTCGCAATTGTTGTTACACTCATCATCCAATAAAATTGATCAACTCGATTTGGCTGAATTTTATTTTAATATGACACAACCACCGGTAACCGCGGCTGCTCGCGAGACTGCTCTAGCAGAAATAGATTCACTGGAAGGAATAAAAACTCCGCCAAGGAGAGCGCTACAAGAAGTTGTTACGCCAAATGTATCGCCAGTCAAAGTCAACAGCGCTCATTCTACGCCGGAGAAAAAACCGCCTAAATTTGTGCTATTTCCGACTTCCGCCGCCGTCATCACGTCGGAAAATTCAGACTGCTTTACCACGCCGTCACTTCACCCGTATCTTTAAGTGATAACCGAACACGACCTTGACGATCGATCTCAATCACTTTGACTTTAATTTCCTGGCCTTCTTTTAAGAAATCAGACACATTTTCAACGCGTTGATCAGCAATTTGTGAAATATGCACCAAACCCTGCTGATTTGGCGTAATTTCAACGAACGCACCAAAATCAACGAGCTTCACAACTTTGCCTAAATACGTCGCACCAACGGTTAAATCTTCCGTTAGCTGACGTACGCGTAATTTTGCACGTTCTAAATCATCGCTGTTTACTGCGGCAATTTTAACAACGCCGTCATCAGTAATATCAATGGTTGAATGAGTTGATTCTGTTAATTCGCGAATCGTCGCACCACCCTTTCCAATCACATCCCGAATTTTTTCTGGATTAATTTTTAATATGACAACACGTGGCGCATGTTTTGACACTTCTTCACGTGGCTTTTGAATGGCTGCATTCATAATTTTCAACAAATGTATGCGTGCATCTTTGGCTTGTGATAACGCTACCGACATAATTTCCTGCGTAATTCCCGTGATTTTGATATCCATTTGCAATGCGGTCACACCTGTTTCTGTACCAGCCACTTTAAAATCCATATCACCTAAGTGATCTTCATCACCTAAAATATCGGTTAACACCGCAAAACGATCTTCTTCTTTGATCAATCCCATTGCGATACCTGCAACTGGCGCTTTAATTTGCACGCCCGCATCCATCAGCGATAAACTGGCACCGCAAACCGTTGCCATGGAGCTTGAGCCATTCGATTCGGTGACTTCAGATACCACGCGAAGCACATAAGGAAAATCATCGCCCTTTGGAATAACGGCAGCTAACGCACGTTTTGCTAATTTGCCATGACCAATTTCGCGACGTTTTGGGCCGCTCATCATGCCCACTTCGCCAACGCTGTAAGGCGGAAAATTATAATGCAACATAAAGGCATCTCTATATTCACCTTCCAAATCGTCTACAATTTGTGAATCACGACCGCTGCCCAATGTTGTTACGACTAACGCTTGCGTTTCACCGCGGGTAAAAATGGCAGAGCCATGTGTGCGTGGTAATACCGATAAATCCACGGTAATTTGACGAACTGTTGTGGTGTCACGTCCATCGATACGTGATTCACCAGATAAAATTTGATGACGTACAATGCGTTTTTCTAATTCGTGAAAAATATTACCAACTTGTGATTCTGTTGGCGCATTGTCACCCGCACATATTTCTTTGGTTAATTGATTTAAAATGTCAGCGATGCGTGTTTGACGTTCTGTTTTTTTATGAATTTGATAAGCAGCTTTGACATCATTTTCTGCTGTTTTTACGATGCGTTCTTCTAATGCGACATCCACTTTGTGCGGCGTCCAAGTCCACGTTCCCGCACCTGCTTCATTCACAAAATCAGTGATAGCCTGAATTGCCACTTGCATTTGTTCATGGCCAAATAAAACGGCGCCTAACATAATATTTTCAGGCAATTGATCCGCTTCTGATTCCACCATTAATACAGCATCACGCGTGCCTGCGACGACTAAATCTAATTGAGAAGTTTTAATTTCTGAAGACGAGGGATTTAATAAATAAGCGCCATCGCGATAACCGACACGCGCAGCGGCGAGTGGTCCTTGAAATGGCATACCCGTTAAACCCAGTGCTGCGGCAGCACCAATAATCGCTGGAATATCGGTTTGTACTTGCGGATCCATTGATAATACCGTTGCAACAATTTGCACTTCATCGGTAAATGCATCGGGAAATAAAGGACGAATCGGTCGATCAATCAACCGAGAAATTAAAGTTTCTTTTTCACTCGGGCGTGCTTCACGTTTAAAATAACCACCGGGAATTTTTCCTGCGGCATACGTTTTTTCTTGGTAATTAACGGTTAATGGGAAAAAATCGCGACCTGCTTCACCCGATGATTTACCAACGGCAGTTACTAAAACAACAGTGTCACCCATCGTTACCCACACTGCACCATGTGCTTGTCTTGCAACGCGTCCTGTTTCTAATGTAATAGAATGCTGACCATATTGAAAAGTTTTTGAAATTTTATTCATGAATTACCCTGGTTTATGTAAAAAACGGACACTGACACTGATCACTCACACGCAACTTACCCGCGAATTTCCAAACGCTCAATCAACTTGCGATAACGTACAGAATCAACACGTTCTAAATAAGTTAATAATTTGCGACGATGATTAACCAAACGTAACAAGCCACGACGTGATTCTTTATCATGGCCATGCGCTTTGAAATGTTCTGTTAAACGGCTAATACGAGCACTCATGAGCGCTACTTGCACTTCTGGAGAAGCGGTATCTTTTGGGTTAGATTGAAATTCTTTAACGATTTTAGTTTTGTTAACAGCACTAAATGACATAATTTTTCCCCTTTCAATTAAAAAAGACCATGCACCGCTGTCATTGGCAGGAACAGGGCAATTTGAACGGGGGATTATAACGAAGGTTTAGCCCAAAAGATATAAAAATAACGGTAATTCTCAGGGCTCCCGCATTAAAATTCGCATCGAGTCCGTTCGCTTTTTTGTTGTGGTTAGGGTAGCACTTTCGGGGACGCCGCGAGTACATCCCTGTAGGCTTCGAGGTTTATTTTAATTTTGATCGGCGAATAATGACAGAATTTTTATCTTTGAGGATATTGAATAAAAATGACCCCCATTCTATAATACTAGTAAACAACAAATAAGTAATTTATTAGCATCATGAAACTGACCCCAAAAATGCAAATCGAGATTTTTCATCTTATTTAATGCCTGCCAAATCAAATTTATTTAAAAGATTGACGGAACTGGAGATACCAAAGAATTTTAATTTTTTGCTGTTGAAAAAAATTTAGCAAAAATACAGGCGGTCAAATGATCACAACTCTCTTTATCAAACCTCTTTTCAAACTCACCCAACAATCTGAAAACATGGGTCAAGCGATTATTCATTTCACGCACGATGATTACAATAAAGAATTAGGACAGGCATTAATTAAAGCCGATAACGATGCAGAAGCGATCAGCGCTTTTTTGTGTGAATATAAAGAATCCCCTGAGACATTACGCTCGTATGCAAAAGAAGTGGAACGCTTATTATTATGGTGTATTTATGTTGCCAAAATTAATATTTCAAGTTTGCGCAGAACGCATTTACAAGAGTATCAACAATTTTTAAAAGAACCGCAGCCTGAAAAATGTTGGTGTGGTCCCTCTGTTTCTCGACTCACCAAAGACGGCGCAATGAATCCGAATTGGCGTGCATTTACCAAAGGATTGGGTGGTGCTTCCATTAATAAATCGCTCACCATTTTGGATTCTTTTTTTAATTATTTGGTGCAATCGAATTATTTAATTGGAAATCCATTGGCAGTGGATCGTCGTCGCAAAAAAAGACAAGCACGCACCGCCAATGTCATTGATCGTTATTTAGAAAAAGATGAAATTAATGCAACATTAAACACATTAAATGAATTTCCTGCGGATAATGAAATGCAAAGTTTTCAAGCGATTCGTGCGCGATATATTATTTTATTGCTGTTTTATACGGGTTTGCGCATTGCTGAAGCCGCTAATCATACGATGGGTGATTTTAAGCAACGCAAAGACCGCTGGTTTTTGCGCGTGATTGGCAAGGGAAAGAAATTGCGTGAAATTCCGATTCCCGATGTTTTATTAGATGCATTGGCTGATTTTCGAAAAATGGTTGGACTCACTTCACCGCAACCAAGCTTTCAAGAAATCACTCCATTGATTCCGATGAAAAATTTAACGGATTCTATTTCAACACGGCGTATCGATCAAATTTTAAAATGGGCGTTTGATTTGGGCGCGCAAGCATTCGACGCAAAAGCGCCGCACAAAGCATCCAAATTGCGTGCTGCGAGTGCGCATTGGTTGCGTCATAGTTATGTCACGTATTTATTAGAAGCCGGCGCGTCACTCAAAGTCGCACAAGAAAATGCGGGGCATGCCGATGTCAGCACGACGATGCATTACACACATGTAGCACAAACGGATCGGCATGAGGAAACGAATCAGATGACGTTGAATGAAGAATAAAAAATAATAAGGAAAATAGGATTTAAAGGCGAATTCATGTACAGATAACGTTCAGATAAAATGTTGACTATTGCTACTGATGACTTCAGAATGGCGCAACTTATTTTTTCGAATTTTAATAAATTACTAAGCGTGGAGCATTAGCATGAGAAATTTGACGACCCAAACAGCAGCAGCAGCAGCGTTTGCTCTGTTTACCCTTTCAAGAGTGGCAGCTGCGCAAAATTCTACAAATAAAAATGGTGTGATGCCAAACGAAGACATACCATTTCTCTCGATTGGATTTGCAGTCGGCGCTCTAGCGAGTGTGGTGGTACTTTGTCGTGAAAATGTGCGTGAAAGTTTTGTCCTCAATGTCCGCAATTGCTGCAACTGGCTTTTTCCCAAACGTGATTCACAACCTGTAGCAAATGTAGCAAATGTAACAACAAGCCTGTTTCCGCCACCGCCAAGATCCGAGGGTGTTCATCCTGCATAACATCAATCCACTTTTCGCACTTTCGGAACCTCTTTCGCTGACAATAAAACTTTTGCGCAATATTGCATAAGATGTGTTAATAAATACTGTACATTTCGAACATTCATATCCAATGCTTTTAATTTTTTCTCATCTGGATGTTTTAAAAATTGATTCAATTCAGTTTGTGTGAATAAATCCACCGTATCATTTTTCTCATTCATCAGAAAAAATAGCGCGGGAACAATTTTGTGATTCTCTTCAGTCGGTGGATAATAACCCATACCAAAATTTTTCCAACACACCGACAGGGGAAATTGTTTTTTCAATTCCGTTAAATATTTTAAACTCATGCCAAAAGAACCGTCGGGTAAAACACGGTAATTTGATTTTTGCTCATTCACCAATTGCTTAAGCTCCTTTGTGTCTTTGGGTAAATCCACAAAAGAAGAAGCATTCAAATAAATAATCACTGGTTTTTCTGTTTTGCCCTGCATTTCAGGCACTAAAGATTGACCATCAAATGCTTGCATCGGCATATTTAATAATTGTAATAGCGTCGGTGCAAAATCAACGCTTGAATTCAAGGCATGATTGATCTGTGGCATTTTAATAGCTTCATTATTACCGTAAAAATGAAAAATCAGTGGTACATGATATTGTTCTTTCAGCATCACATCAGCGCCATGACCATAAACCACGTCAGCATCTTTCATTTTTTTTCTTAAAATCAATTGATCGTCTGTTGAATTTTTAGCAATACCCCTAACCACTTTTTGAATTTCTGAATTTAAGCCCGGTGATTCACCATGATCTGCCGCTAAAATAACAATAGCGTTATTCAACAAATGATGTTTTTTTAATGCTGCTAAATAACGTGAAAACTGTTGATCAACCAATCCCATTAATACCTTATATCTTTCAAGTCGATTGTTTGTTGAATACAGTCTATGCACGATGTTTGCGGTCACATACGGAAAATGAAGTGACTCATCATTTAACACGAGAAATACAGGCTTTCGTGTTAACTGATGATTTAATACATTTTTAAATGCAGATAAATACGTGCTTAACATATAATGTACATTGTCGCTCGCATTGGCATAATTCAGTGGAAATAAATATTTATCTACTGTTGGAAAACAAAATAATAAATTGGTCAGCGGGAGATCATTAAATTTATTTAAAAGTAATTCAATAATATTGGTCGGCGGAGAAATAACCTCTTCAAAACCCCAATTCAGTTTTGAATCTAATCGGCGAAACTCATTAATATTCGTCATAAAAATCGTTTGATAACCCGTTTTTTGAAGGGTATTTGCAATCGATTGATGATAAGGGATGCGCGAATCTCGCCAATTTAAATTATCAAAAAAATGGCTGTGGGTTGGATACAAACCGGATAAAAATTCAAACGTACCAGGCGCTGTTCGCGCCGTAGGACTCACAACATTACGAAACCACACCGAATGTTCAGCAAATGATTTAAAATGGGGATAATTTTCCAAATAACGCGCCATGAAAGAACAATAGTAAATAATAATCACGTTGGGTCTTTTATTATGATATCCCAGTCGCACCGTTTCACTATCGGGTACCTTATAAAAGACATATAAAATATGACTGACAAAACCAACAATGATCAGCAATAACAGACCGAAGATAATTTTATGTCGCATTAATTTTTGTACGGCAATCACGCCAGCGACAAGCAATGTCGCGCAAAAAATAAGAACACAGGCATGCAAACCATCCAGTGAAAATCCGCTTGGTTGAGATGACAACCAACCCCCGCTCGCGAATAAAGAATTGGGGAACAAATCACTATTGATGATGATCACAACGCAATACATAAGGATCCAACAACGTATCGTTAAATTCATCGGCTTAATTTTTTGTATACCCCATTGCCGCAGCAACAATACACAATAACCAATCATTCCCGCAAACAGTGCATACGCAATAACGGCAATCAGCAGAAATTGAAACAGCGGCCAGTAAACCGAAAAATGCATCTGAAAAAATTGCCGGGTAAATAAATCACTGTCGCCAAGCATTCCAGTGCCTACAATATACGCATTAAACAATAGTAAAAAATGAGTCATCAGCGTGAAAGCTGAGAGCGAGTAAGACGTAATCCAAATAACCCGATTATCTTGCATATCAAAAATTCCGTTCCATTCGTTCCATTCGTTCCATTCGGATAATTATACGCGATACCTCAGTCTATTTGCTATTTGAATGGCTCGGCAATCTATGCTAAAAAGCTATATTAATAATTTTTTTGGAGCACGTTTAATGTCAGAAACTCTCAACCTTGAAAGCGAAGCAGTCCCTGGAGAAAAAACGTCGGGATCAACGCTGATTTCAGAAGAATTGCAACAGCAATTACGCAAAGTCTATAACATTGCGCATTGGAGTTCAGGTTACTTTGACATTGGAAATAAAGGCAATATTGTCGCATTACCCAATAAAGCGCGTCGAGATATTGCGATCGATATGGACGAATTATTAGAAACGATTTACCAATCCGGATTGACGGCGCCCATTCTGATTCGTTTTACCGATATTTTAAAACAGCGCTTCGAAGAATTATTCGACTCGTTCACCAAAGCCATTGCCGATTTTAATTACAAAGGCAAATTTACCGCAGTTTATCCCATTAAAGTGAATCAACAGCGTCGTGTGGTGCATGAAATTGTAAAACATGGCAAAGATCGCATCGGATTAGAAGCCGGCAGCAAACCAGAATTATTAGCTGTACTAGCACATCCCACCGGTAGTTCATCCATCATTATTTGCAATGGCTATAAAGATCGCGAATATATTCGATTGGCGCTGATCGGCCAAGCGTTGGGTCATCAAGTGTATATCATTCTTGAAAAACTATCGGAAGTGTCGCTGGTTTTAGAAGAAGCCAAAAAAATGAATTTGACACCACGATTAGGTGTGCGCGTTCGTTTAACTTCTACTGGCTCTGGTAAGTGGCAAGATACGGGCGGTGAAAAATCAAAGTTTGGTTTTTCTGCAAACTATTTATTAAAAATTATTGAAAAACTGCAATCCGCAAACTCTATAGAATGCCTGCAAATCATGCATTTTCATTTGGGTTCGCAAATTGCCAACATCGGTGATATTCAACGCGCTTTACGTGAATGTGCGCGTTATTATACGGAATTACGCTTAATGGGTATTCCCATTCACACTGTCGATGTCGGCGGTGGATTGGGTGTTGATTACGAAGGCACGCATTCGCGAAGTGATTGTTCTGTCAATTACAGCATTCAAGAATATGCGAACAATATTATTTACACGATCGGTGAATTTTGTAATGAACGTAATATCCCGCATCCGAATGTCATCACCGAATCGGGTCGCGCGATGACCGCGCATCATGCAGTGTTGGTCGTGAATATTATTGATATTGAAAGTGTCATGGTGAATGATGACACACTGACTGAAATTCCATCCGATGCACCAAAAACCATTCAAGATTTATGGTATGGATTACAAAACGTAAACGAATATTCAGCGCTTGAAAATTATCACGATACTTGTCATTTAATGAGTGAAGTGCACAGTCAATATATTTACGGTCTGGTGAATTTAAAACAACGTGCACTCGCCGAACAAATTTATTTACTCACCTGCACCAAAGTCCGCGAATTATTAAAACATTCAGTGCGCGCGCATCGTGAAGCGATTGACGAATTAAATGAAAAATTGGCTGATAAAGTGTTTGGCAATTTTTCATTATTTCAATCACTGCCGGATTCATGGGCAATCAATCAAATTTTTCCCATTATTCCCGTGAATGGATTAACCACAAAGCCCTATAGTCGCGGTGTATTACAAGATATTACGTGTGATTCTGATGGGAAAGTGGATGGTTATGTTGACAGCCAAGGGGTTGAATCAACGTTACCGCTCGTACCCTTTAATCCACAAAAACCCTATTATTTAGGCATTTTTCTTGTCGGCGCGTATCAAGAAATTTTGGGTGATATGCATAATTTATTTGGCGATACCAATTCTGTTCACGTCGAATTAACCGACAACGGTGGTTATCAATTGGTGCAACCGGTTGAAGGCGATACCGTCACAGATGTGTTACGGTATGTGCATTTTGATGCATCTGAATTATTGCAATCCTATCGCAGCCAAATGGCGCAAGCGAATTTGACTCAACAAGAAAGGCAAATGTACCTTGAAGAATTACGTAATGGATTGCAGGGGTATACGTATTTGGAGGATTGAGTTAAATTATTTTAATCTCAAGTAACAGATCACTCCGTAGATGGAAACGTTGATTTTGGGTGCTTTTTCGTGATAAATCTCGTTGAAATGCTCGATGTACAAACAAGTACACCTGCGCTTTCAACTCAATTTATCACAAAAAATCATCTCAAAATCAAACGTTTTAGTTATTCAGACGTGGGTACCTGAGCTGTTACCTCAATTTACTACAAAAAATCATCTCAAACTCGACGTTTTACTAAATCAGACAACGAGGCCTGATCTGTTACAATCTCAACGCACCATCCAACCGAATCACTGATCCATTTAAATAATTATTCTCGATAATATGTGCGCATAATTCGCCGAAATTTTTGGGATCGCCTAAGTGTTTTGGAAATGGAACATCCGCCGATAATTGTGCACGCACTTCTTCCGTCATGCTCGCCATCATCGGTGTTTGCATCACGCCGGGTGCGATTGTCATCACACGAATACCAAATTGACTTAATTCACGCGCAGCGGGTAATGTCATCGAGGCAACGCCCCCTTTTGATGCCGCATACGCAATTTGTCCTAATTGGCCTTCAAATGCAGCGATTGAAGCGGTATTAATAATGACGCCTCGTTCACCGATTTCGTTTACTGGATTTTGCACTGACATTTTTTCCGCAGCTAATCTTAAAACATTAAACGTACCGATTAAATTAATTTGAATCACACGAGAAAAATCTTCTAGTGGCATTGCGCCCTGTTTTCCGACAATACGAGCACCATGCACAATGCCCGCGCAATTAATCACAATATGAATGTCATCGCATTCATCCATTATTTTTTTAACAGAATTTTCTGAGGTCACATCGCATTCAAATGCTTTACCATTTATTTCTGCAGCGATTTTTTCAGCAAGCGCAATATTTCTATCTAATAAAATAATTTTTGCATCGTGTTTTGATAATTCACGGGCAGTGGCAGCGCCTAAACCAGAAGCAGCGCCGGTGATGATGATGTTTTTATTTTTAATTTCCATAAATGAGTTATCCGTTATCAGTGATCAGTTATCAGTTATCCGTAAAAGTTTCATCATGCCTCAGACACTGATTACTGATACCAGATAACTGATAACTCACATTCTTACAACCACACATGACTCTAACGCCGCACAAACCTGTTTAACAGCTTCTTCCGTCATATACGGATGAAATGGCAAACTCAGCACCCGTTTTGCGCATTGTTCCGTGATTGGAAATGATCGTTTTTCCGCTGAAATTTCTGCAACAATCGGTTGTTGATGTAAACCAATGGGATAATGCACGGCTGTTGGAATGCCCGCTTCAGATAATTTTTTCTGCACCTGCTCACGTTGATCTACTTGTATCGTATATTGCGCGTAAGCACTTTTATTATGCGATGCAATGACGGGCGCATTTAAAAAATCAGGTAATAAGTCACGATACCAATTGGCAACCACTTCACGCGCTTTTAATTCATCATTAAAAATCGCTAATTTCTCGAGTAAAACTGCTGCTTGCAGTGTATCCATACGACCATTCATACCAATGGCCACATGATGATAACGACTTTTTTGTCCGTGATTCATAATTAAACGCATGCGATGTGCCAGTGCATCATCATTGGTAAAACAAGCACCGCTATCACCATAACCACCCAATGGTTTAGACGGAAAAAAACTGGTACAGGCAATTTCACTGAGTGCACAGGATTTTTTACCCTTATAAACAGCTCCCAAGCTTTGTGCCGCATCTTCAATGACTGGAATTTTATGACGTTTTGCAATTTGATTAATCGCATCCATATCCGCACATTGTCCGTATAAACTCACAGGTATAATGGCTTTTGTTTTTGCAGTAATGGCAGCTTCTAATAAGGTAGGATCGAGTAAATACGTAATGGGATCAATATCGACATACACGGGTTTTGCACCCAATAAATAAATCACTTCGGCTGTCGCAAAAAAACTAAAAGGCGTTGTAATCACTTCATCGCCCGGCTGAATGTTTAAAGCCATCAAGGCAATATGCAATGCTGTAGTACCGCTCGCCATAGAAATACAGTGTTTCACACCCACGTACTCTGCCAGTCGACTTTCCAATAATCCGATTTCAGGCCCAAATAAAAACTGTCCATGGGTTAAAACACGTGAAATTGCCGCATCAAGTTGCGACTTGTGCTTTTGATATTGTGTTTGTAGGTCAATAAATTGCATATGAAATCCCATAGTTTGGTATACTAGAGCGATCGGCGCTTATCAAGAGGCTTTTATGGAACACACCTCACTCACTGCTATCTCACCACTCGACGGCCGTTACAGCGACAAAACCGAACAATTGCGCTCAATTGTAAGTGAATATGGCCTCATTTTCTACAGATTGCATGTCGAAATTTATTGGTTGATAGAAATCGCGAATCATGCCGACATTCATGAAATAAAACCACTATCGAATGACGAACAATTATGGTTGAAAAAATTACTCACTGCATTTAATGAAAAAGAAGCAGAACACATCAAACAAATCGAAAAGAAAACCAATCATGATGTTAAGGCTATTGAATATTATTTACGCGAAAAAATCGAATCACAGTCAACATTAAAACATTTATCTCCCTTTATTCATTTTGCTTGCACATCAGAAGATATTAATAATCTCGCCTATGCATTAATGATGAAACAAGCCCGCGATGACGTTTTACTTCCGTCATTGCAAAAAATAATTCAACAACTGGATGCATTTGCAAAAAATAATGCATCATTGGCAATGCTCTCACGAACCCATGGACAAGCCGCAACACCCACAACGCTCGGGAAAGAATTTAAAAATTTTTCTATTCGTTTGTCCACGCACGTAAGTTATTTTAAGAAAATTCCCATTATGGGAAAATGTAACGGTGCTGTGGGTAATTTTAATGCACACGTCGTGGCTTTTCCTGAAATCGATTGGTTTAGTGTCTCGAAAAAATTTGTGGAATCCTTGGGATTAACATGGAATGCACATACCACACAAATTGAACCGCATGATTTTTTGGCGCAATTTTTTAATGCATTAAATATTTGTCACACGATATTAATCGATTTTTGCCGTGATATGTGGGGCTATATTGCGCTGCATTATTTCTCGCAAAAAAAATCTGATAACGAAGTCGGCTCCTCTACAATGCCGCACAAAATTAATCCGATTGATTTTGAAAATGCAGAAGGCAATTTAGGATTGGCGATTGCGCTGGCAACACATCTTTCACAAAAACTGCCTATTTCACGCTGGCAACGCGATCTCACCGATTCGACTGTGCTGCGCAATATAGGCTGTGTTTTTGGGTATAGCTTTATTGCTTATCAATCTTTGTCTAAAGCGTTAACAAAATTAATTCCCAATCCAGAAGTATTAAAAAACGAACTCAATCAACACTGGGAAATATTGGCAGAACCCATTCAAATGGTGATGCGTCGATACGGCATTCATGATGCCTATGAACAATTAAAAAAATTAACGCGTGGCGAAACAATCACGCAACAGCAATTGGCAACTTTTATTGATACACTCAAAATTCCGGATAAGGCGAAAGAAGAGTTGAAGGTATTATCTCCTGAAAAATATGTGGGATTGGCGGTAAAATTGGCGCGCGGATAACTACTATGTCACTCGGCAACTGGCTCGTTCGAAAATTGGGGGATTTTTTATTAAAAAATGTATCGCCATCACACAGCTATTTATGTGATTTTTCGCGTATACGTCATGAAGTACGATCAGCCGATGTGCTATTAATTGAAGGTCGAAATCGCATGAGTCACATTGTGCAACGCATCACACAAAGTCCGTGGAGTCATGCTGCATTATACATTGGTCATATTTATAATTTGGATGATCCAAAGTTACGTGAATTCGTGCAACACAATTATAAAGGATCGCCGTCAGATCCCTTGTTGGTTGAAGCAATGATTGGGCAAGGCACGATTATTGTCCCGTTATCAAAATATAAAAATGAACATATTCGTGTGTGTCGTCCGACAGGATTGTCGCATTTGGACGCGCAAAAAGTGATTGCGTATGCAGTCAATAGTATTGGGCGAAAATATAGTATTCGTCATTTTTTTGATTTGGGTCGATTTATTTTGTCGAGCAAATTCATTCCCAGACAATGGCATTCGAGTTTATTCAATCAAAAAGCGGGAAAAGCAGAGCAAGATATTTGTTCTGCTATGCTCGCAAAAGCATTTTCTTCGGTAAAATTCCCCATTTTGCCGCTGATTCGTGAAAATGCTAAACAAGATTTAGAAATGATTCGTCGTAATCCAAAATTATATTCGCCGAGCGATTTTGATTATTCACCCTATTTTGACATTATTAAATACCCCATGATGCCCGTTGCCGGTTTTAGTATTTATCGACATTTGCCGTGGCAGGAAGAATTAATGAGCAATGATGATCAGGGAATTTCTAAACATGAAGAGGAGGATCGTTAATTTTCTCTTAAGTATTTTCTGCTGTTCTATCAAACCCTATCATTCTATAATTCTGACTTTATCAGAATGAGGGTAGTGCAATGCGTCTTGGTCATCGTGTTTTCAGTGGTTCACAGACACCACCAGAACCGGGGGATTTAGTTAAAATAGAAAATGGCGTGTACTATTTCATAACACCAACATCGAAAACGCTCAAAGGGATGTTTTCACGCTTGGGCATATTGACAGAATCGAAACGCAACGATCCTAATAGTGTCTTTTATTTCAACAATCCGAATGAAGACAACAAAGTTTTTGTAGGTCAATGGAATGTAAACATAGATCCGCGAGCGTTTGTTTGGGTCATTATGGAGTGCATCAAGCGCTCTATTAATCCACAAGATATTAATCTAAATGAGATTAGAATAATAGGTAAGCCCGTAGAATATATCCAATTACCAGTGAACGAATATTTTTTCTTTGTGAAAGTGAACAATACGGCACTTTTCAATTTTATTCTATCACTAACTAAACGCTTGGTGATCATAACCAACAATCCTACTCAACGATACGACATACCGATAAGTATCGAGATACCCGAAACTACATCAGCGCGAGCAGCAGCTCATGCTAGGAAAGCTATTCTTGAGCAGACTAAGTTGCCTCGTTTTTTAAATGGTGATCGTGCTATACCGTCACAATCAACTCATCGTAGAGATGATGTTGTACCACCCAAATGTCCGTTATCAATTGATCAGGATGATGCTAGATACCAAGAACGACATTCAATGCCTAGGCGCGGCGGCGGACCCCGGTCCAAAATAAGCGGGACCTTCCCTGATAATACGCCGTCATCTCCCGCAATACCATCCCCATGAAATAAGACGGCGTTACTTTTTCATCATGCAACGGCTTCATTTCTAAATTAGTCAATCGATAAAACCCTGATTGATAAAACGGCATAATGGTTTTGCGGGTAATCAGCGCGAAATAAGAATAATTTCCAGCGATCACAAAATCATCTTGTTTTTTCGAGAAAAAATCATCGCCAATGGAGTAATCACTCACGGGATTGGTAACGCCTAATACGTGTTTTAATAAGGTGGGTGCTAAATCAAAATGGGTGGTTGTGTAGTGATAAACAGCAGGCGCTTGATTCGGCCATGCAATAATCATTGGTGTGCGCATTTGATATTTTGAAAAGCCACTCGCATGCTCCCAATAATCATTATGATATTCATTAAATTCTTGTCCGTGATCAGCGGTGATAATCACGACTGTATTTTTTGATAAATGATCGGCTGCTAACGTCGTCAATACTTTTTCAACCAATTGATCATCCACATAGGCTGCATTTTTATATAAATTATAAATCGGCGTAACGGGTGTTTCGTTATTCACACTAAAATAATTTAAAGTGCCAATCGGATCAAACGGATGATGTAATGGAACGGCATTGTAAGCATGCGCTGCATCATAAAACATAAAACCAAAAAAAGGTTGATGATTGTTGGACGCGTGATTCAAAAAATTCTGCATTTCACGCGTAATGTGATCGTCGCGATCAATCGGTGTTTTACCAGGCGTCATGGTTTGTAAATTTTTTACTGTTGCAAAAACCGTTTGTTCAAAGGGCGGTGAGGTCAGCGGCGCACTCGCATATAAACCCAATTGATAATGATTGGCTTGAAATGCACGAATTAAAATGGATCCTTGATGGTGAGTCATGGCTGCATTCCAATACGTTGCGGGAATGCTATAAAACAAGGAAAAAATGCCTGGACGGGTACAATCACCGCCACTCAGATTATCTAAAAACTGATCTGAGTGTTGCGCAAATCGATAGACATTCGGCATATTGATGGGGTTAACCATGTCATAACGCAACGTATCAATCACGATCAACAAAACATTCAGCGGATGTTGGGGTAAGTGATATTGTAAGGGATGTAATGGATAATTTAATTTTTTATTTTGAGATAATATTTTTTGTAATTTAGCAGATAAGGAATTTTTCGGAAAGAGCGTAACGTTCATTTTTTGAAGCGCATTGGCCCACGACGTATCATAAAAATAGGGTATTTTGATCGTGTATTGCAACAATCGCATATTATCTTGCGTCATCAAAAAAATAAATAATGATTGCGCAATGATATAAATAAAAATAAAAAGACCCGATAAAAATTTTAAATTCACACTCTGTTGCAATTTTTTGGACAGTAAAATAACAATAACACCAGAAAGCAAAAATGCGCCACCCACTAAAAAAATCCAGATGACCATCGTATGGCTCATCTCAAAAACCTGTGATCCTCCCACCGCATAAAGTTGCAGCACACTGTTATCAATAAATATTCGCCAGAAAGCGAATACTTTTGCGTTCATATAACTGATAAATAATAAAAACGAGACGGGTAAAACTGATAATAGCATTTTTAAGCGATCGGATTTGACCCACAGAAAAATCGGCAACAAAAAAATTCCCAACAGACAAGAAAATAAAAAATTTTGGGCAGTATAAGCGAGTGAGTAAAAACTGACGGATAACAAGGATTGCGGAATAGGATCAGTTAAAATGACAGGAAATCCAGAAACACATAAAATTACTGTATTTAGCAGTGTTAAAGTTAACCACCATTTCCAATTCATTGTGCGATTTTGCATTATGATTTCCTTGTTCAGTGATCAGTGTCAGTGATCAGTGATCAGTGATCAGTTATCAGTGATCAGTTATCAGTGATCACTCCCACAAACCGATGTAAAGATATATTAAAAATTGCTACAATCCAAATTCTTTCGCAAAATAGCAGCAGTTCCCGCTCTGAAGGTTGATTAACTTAAATTTTTAGATTTGAGGGGAGATTGAAGGATAATTTGTTGAGGAAAGCTTCGTTCCTTGTTCGTACATGAGCATTTCCGAAACAAATTATCATTCAATATCCCCCAAAGATAAAAATTCTTTTGAAAGCGGGATTCACTGGCAAAATAGGAAGTGTCTTTATGAAATCTTTTTTTCAAAAAACTATGGTTCCGTTATTTTTAATGATCACCTGCCCACCCACGGTTATTTTAATTTGGCATATCAACACCACCCTGAACGGTTCTATTTTGAATTTTGGGCATCTTGTGTTGCAACAAGGATTTTTTAATACGTTGTGGCAAATTTGGCAGCCTGTTTTTTTCGGCACAAAAACAGCTTGGGAAATTATTTTTACATTTATGACAACACAATTACTGTTAATGCGTATTGTGCCCGGCAAACCCATCACAGGACCTGAAACTGCCAAAGGTAATATCCCCATTTATAAAGACAATGGATTTTCCTGTTTTCTCATCACGCTCGCTTTATTTTATGTGTGCGCTTTTCAAATTCACTTATTTTCACCAACGATCGTGTACGATCATTTTGCTAGTATTTTAGGAGCGCTGAATATTTTTAGTTTATTTTTCTGTTTCATGTTGTATTTAAAAGGTCGCTACAAACCCTCTTCATCTGATCATAGCACCAGCGGTAATGTTGTTTTTGATTATTATTGGGGAACTGAATTATATCCACGCATTTTTGGTTGGGACGTGAAGCAATTTACGAATTGCCGTTTTGGTATGATGAGTTGGCCCATTATTATTCTTTCTTTTGCTGCAAAACAAGCGCAATTATACGGATTAAGTAATTCGATGATGGTATCTGTTGTAATTATGCTTATTTATATTGCGAAATTTTTTTGGTGGGAATCGGGTTATTTGCGCTCAATGGATATTATGCATGATCGTGCGGGATTTTATATTTGTTGGGGATGTTTGGTGTGGGTGCCAGGTGTTTATACAATACCTGCCATGTATTTAGTTAATCATCCCGTGCAATTTTCACCCATCATTGCAACCAGCATTGTCATATTAGGTGCAACAGCAGTGATGCTGAATTATTTTGCGGATGCACAACGACAAAAAGTTCGCGCAACGAATGGTCATTGCACGGTATGGGGAAAAATACCTCAATTAATTCATGCGAATTATATCGATCAACGGGGCGTGCAAAAACAAAGTTTGTTATTGGTTTCAGGTTGGTGGGGAATTTCGCGTCACTTTCATTATTTATTAGAAATATCACTCGCGTTTTTTTGGACGCTGCCTGTTTTATTTATGCATTTTTTGCCGTGGTTTTATGTGATTTTTTTAACGCTGTTACTCGTGCATCGTTCTTATCGCGATGATCAACGTTGTGCTAATAAATATGGTGATTATTGGAAAACCTATTGCGAACAGGTGCCGAATAAAATTATTCCGTGGTCGAAATTGTTTTCATGAGCTGGTAATAAATTAAACTGGAGTATATTCATGGTCTGCCGCCAATACCGTTGTAGTATTGGTAAACAGGTTGCCCTAACGCCACCGGCGGATACTCATGATCAACAGGAACTCCAACCACCGCATTTGATTCATTGAACAAACTATCTGATACGTTTGTCACAGCTCTCACTCCCGATTCTGACCCTATACTTAGACCACATCTTCTGCATAGATAGCCAAGGAATAGTACACCGAATCCTGCACCCGTTGCCGCAAGAACTGAGCAAATAATTATTACCATTGTACGTGGTGTAACAAACTGTAGATCACTCATTTTGTCCTCGAATTTTTCATAAAAAATCTCTTTGTGCGACAATTTTTATATTCAAACACCACAGTCATATCATCACTCGCTGCTTCATATTTTTTGTCGTGTACAGAGAAAAAATCTACGGAGTGCGCGCCAATAAAATAATCGCAATCAATAAAAACAAACAAGTCGGCAAAAGCGCCGCCAACACGGGCGGAAATTGATAAACCAGGGTAATCGGACCGAACAATTGATTAAGCATATAAAAACCAAAACCAATAAACACGCCGGCCATCATTCTCACACTCATCGAAGCACTTCGAAAAGATCCAAAAACAAAAGGCACTGCCAGGCAAATCATAACGAGTGATGTGATAGGTTGCAATAGACGCTGCCAAAATGTAAATACAAATTGATTGGTGCCTAAACCAATCGAATGACGGTAATGTATCGTTTGATATAAATCCTTCATACTTTGTTCACCAGAAATAATCGACATTTGCACTTGTAATTCAGGTTGAAAAGCAACATGCAAATTCGAGTGTCGCTCTGTTTCTATGGAAACATGGTCTTGATGGAAAACTGTTTTTTTAAGATGGGATAATCGCCACTGACCATCAATCAATCTTCCCGATTGTGCGACCGTTGCTTGAGACAAATGACCGTCCGAAACAAAACGATAATGCGTGATATCCATCATCATATCGCGCTTCGTTAATTGACTAATGTGCGTAAAACCATTGCCCTGATGCAACCACACCGATTCTAAAATCGATGCATGTTTTGGCGGAGATAATACGAGTTGTTGTACTTGTTCGGATTGCTGTTGCCATAACGGACCAAAACCTTCGCCAATTGCGGTCACAACAATAATCATTAAAACAGATGCTTTTATCACACTCCCTGTGATTCGCATCACGGAAACACCCGATACGCGCATCACAATTAATTGACTCGTCGATGATAATCGCGAAAGACCAATCAATGCACCTAAAAATCCAGCGATCGGAAATAATTGATAAAATTGTGCAGGTAATTGCATCAATACAAATAAAAATGCTTGCCACATGCTATATCCATGTTGCCCTACAAATTGAAATTGTCGAATCAAGGATAAAAAACTTTGGATGCCGATGATCACAGCACTGACTAAAAACGTTGAGTTAATAATCATGTGACCAATAATGCGATCAAGTATTTTCATGCAATACCTCTGAACGCTCGAATACGACGCCATCCCACACGATACAACATCAACATAATCGCTAATAATAACGCACAACCATGCACCCACCACATTCCCAATGCGGGTGACAATTGTCCGTCCGCAATCCATGCACGAGTGAGAAAAATTAAATCGGCGTAACTCGCATAAATAACAATCGCGGGTAGTAATTGCGTAAATTTTCCATAACGCGGACGCACTTCACTTAATGGCACTGCTAATAATGCAAATACTAAGGTAGCAATAGGCATTGCTAGACGCCATTGCAATTCCGCTGCTGATTGCCTGTCTTTTGGACTCAGCGACCACAATTTTGAAATTGAATAATATTGCGCTGCATTCGGCGTTGGAATATCGTCAACCGTTAATCGAGTACCGTACTCATCAAACCGTACCACACGATAATTTTTTTCGCCGGGGACACCGGTGTAGCGATAACCATTATCAAAAACCAAGTATTTTCCTGTTTGATCGGGTAATCGTTTTTCGAAGGCGGATTTTGCAACAATCACGCCCCACTTTTCTTCATGGAGATTCTCAGTATCTTTCATCCGTTTCGCTAAAAAAACACCATGCAATATCGCATGATTGTGAACACTCGCCGCATAAAAAACGATAGGGGTTTTATCTTGTTTTCCAAACATCATAAAACGGCCGGGTATGACCTGTTCAACGCTCGCCGTGACAGCCGCTTTATCGAGAATTGCATTAATTTCTCCTTGCGCTCGCGGCACAACCACTGCCATCATCCACGCATCGAGACCTGCAACCATCATTGCGATAACAACCACCATACCCGTTATTTTAGCGCGACTGACGCCGCAAGCTGCCAACACCGTCATTTCAGAATCAAGGTACATACGACCCAGTGTTAGCAGTAAACCCAAATATAATCCCAACGGCAGCAGGTAAGGAACCAACAAAGGAATCTGCAAGGCGATAATATGTACTATTTGTGTTGCTGGCAGCTGCCCCAGCGCTGCGCGTTGCAAAAATTGTAGTGATTGATTGGTGACAAAAATCACGAGCAAGACTAACGTTGCAGCCAACATGGTTGCGAGTATTTCTTTTGTCAAATAGCGAAAGATTATCACTGACAACGCGCGCCTTTTATGAAAAAATAACGACTATTCAGTATCAAAGAAATGTTCATTGAATAATTACACTGAGTCTAGCAGATTAGGCAACAACAATGCATACCGTCGATTTAGAAAAAACCTATCAACCCACGACGATTGAACAACATTGGTCTCAATTTTGGGAAAAACAAGGTTTTTTTCAACCTGCCGGTATTGGCACCCCTTACTGCATTATGCTGCCACCGCCCAATGTAACCGGCACATTGCATATGGGTCATGGATTTCAATACAGTTTGATGGATGCCTTGATTCGTTATCATCGCATGCAAGGCAATAAAACACTCTGGCAAGCGGGTACGGATCACGCAGGTATTGCAACTCAAATGGTCGTTGAACGCCAACTCGCCCAACAAAAAATTTCTCGACATGATTTGGGTCGCGATGCGTTTTTAAAAAAAGTGTGGACGTGGAAACATCAATCGGGTGAAGCGATTACGCAGCAAATTCGCCGCATGGGCGCATCGATTGATTGGTCACGCGAACGTTTTACCATGGACGACAATATTTCACGCGCAACGATGGAAGCCTTTGTTCGCTTGCATCAAGAAGGATTAATTTATCGCGGCAAAAAATTGGTGAATTGGGATCCGCAATTAAAAACCGCGATTTCAGATTTGGAAGTGTCGACTGAAACGGAGAAATCCCATTTATGGTATATTCGTTATCCGCTGGCTCATAGCAAAGATTTTTTAATCGTTGCAACCACACGCCCTGAAACCCTGTTGGGTGATACTGCTGTAGCAGTACATCCCGATGATGAACGTTATCAAAAATGGATCGGTAAAAAAATTAAATTGCCATTGACTGATCGCGAAATCCCTATTATTGCTGATGATTCTGTTGATCCTACTTTTGGAACGGGTTGTGTGAAAATCACACCCGCACATGATTTTAATGATTATGCGATGGGGCAGCGCCATCAATTACCTCTGATCAATATCATGACACTCGATGCGCATTTAAATAATGAGGTACCTGAAAATTATCGCGGATTAGAACGATTTGTAGCGCGTAAAAAAATTGTAGCAGATTTAGACGCACTTAAATTATTAGAAAAAATTGAAGATCACGAAAATAATATTCCGCGCGGTGATCGTTCTGGTGTCATTATCGAACCATTGCTCACAGACCAATGGTTTATGAAAATGGGTGATATGGCGAAAACAGCCATCGATGCATTAAACAAAGGCGATATTGAATTTGTGCCTGACCATTGGGATAAAACCTATTTACAGTGGCTCGAGAATATTCAAGATTGGTGCATCAGTCGACAATTATGGTGGGGGCATCGCATCCCTGTTTGGTATGACGATGCCGGCAATCATTACGTTGGTTTGCACGAACAGGATGTGCGTGAAAAAAATAAATTAGATCATGATGTAACACTCACGCAAGACAATGATGTACTAGACACCTGGTTTTCGGCGGCTTTATGGCCGTTTGCAACATTGGGCTGGCCGGAAAATACGAATGATTTACGCGATTTTTATCCGACGGATATTTTGGTTACGGGCTTTGATATTATTTTTTTCTGGGTTGCGCGCATGGTGATGTTAGGCCTGAAATTAACGGGTAAAGTACCCTTCAGACAAATATTAATTACGGGTTTGATTCGTGATTCGCAAGGCCAAAAAATGTCGAAATCCAAAGGCAATATTTTGGATCCGATTGATTTGGTCGATGGCATTTCACTGGAAAAATTATTAGAAAAGCGTATCACCGGTTTAATGCAGCCTCAGATGGAAAAAAAGATTCGTGTGCAAACGGAAAAAGAATTTCCCGAGGGTATTCCTGCCAGTGGCACTGATGCACTACGATTTACTTTCTGCGCGCTTGCAACACAAGGTCGCCATATTAATTTTGATATGGCGCGCCTTGTCGGTTATCGGAATTTTTGCAATAAAATTTGGAATGCGGCGCGGTTTGTGATGATGAATGTGAGCGGGAGTGTGAGTGTGAGTTTGAGTGCTAAAAAAACACTCGCCGATCAGTGGATTTTAAGTCAATTACAACAAACAATCACACACGTACACACTGCCTTTGCACGTTACCGTTTTGACGACATTGCCAGCCTGCTGTATAAATTTATTTGGGATGAATATTGTGACTGGTATTTAGAATTGGCAAAATGCGATTTGCAAAATAATACCGAATCAAATGGCACAAAACAGACGTTGCTTTTTGTACTTGAAAATATTATGCGTTTGCTGCATCCGATAATGCCGTATATTACCGAAGAAATTTGGCAAAAGATTGCGCCCTTGTTGGATATTACAGGCGAAACAATTATGTTGCAGCCGTATCCAGCGGTTGATAGACAAATAATAGATGTCAATGCGGACGCACACATTCAATCACTGAAAAATATTATTTATGCCATTCGCAATCTTCGAGGTGAAATGAATGTTTCTCCCGCAAAAAAAATCAATGTGATTTTTGATAAAGGAAATGCGCACGATATTTTGTGTGCAGAAAAATATGCGCATTATTTAAAAACATTAGGAAAAATAGATGCTATTACTTGGCATGACAAAAATAAAAAATTGCCGGAGTGTGCAACACTGATTGTTGACGCATTAGAAATTCATATCCCACTCGCGGGATTAATTGATAAAGAAGGTGAATTAACACGCCTTAAAAAAGAAATGGAAAAATGTGAAAAATCGAAAATACAAATGGAAAGCCGTTTAAATAACGCAACGTTTGTTGATAAAGCGCCACCTACGGTTGTCGCTGAAGTCCGCGCACAGTTAAGCGCTTGTGAAAACACACTAGAAAAATTGCGGGAACATTACACAAAAATAGAAAAAATAGCGTAACCCAAAAAAATACGCTATGATCACCGCCAATGATCACTGGGAGATTTTATGAAATTTTTACGATTTTTTTTGCTGTTCGTCACCGCAACATTATGCGGTTGTGTTTATCATCAACCCTTTCAGCAAGGTAATATTCTCTCGCCTGCAAAAACGCAAAGCATTCACCGTGGCATGACGTCTGAAGAAGTCGTCGCAACATTAGGCTCACCGGTTTTACGAAATATTTACACAGACAATCGCATGACGTATGTTTACACGGATCAACCGACGCGCAATCATACTGATATCACACGCTTTATCGTACAGTTCCACAATGATCGCGTGGTGGATATTAAAACGGATTTGCCGAAAATTCCGACGATTTAACCGCTCATGATTTCTTCTCTATCCGCTTTTTTGATATTTGCCTGATCAAATTGCATTTTCAAAAAGGCGTAATGTGTTGGCAAAATCTTTTTGAGTTCATTGGCGCGTTTTTCGGTGTGTTGAAACATCACCTCACCGGCATCCATAATATCTTGTCGATAATTTAAAATCGGATAAGGATTATTCGGTAAATATCCAACACCACACAAAATACATTGATAGTTGGTTTCCGTCCAAAAATTTTGGAAAAGAGATTTGAACGTCGGATAAATATTATTGTTATCGACAGTCGGACGCTTAATCGGCAAACCGGATTTGTGTTTTTTCAAAATGGTTTCAAGCGAATCAGGAATTTTCGTTTCATATTTATTCACTCTCCAAAATTCAGTATCTTCACGTTGCGCTGTTTTAAAATGCATGGCGATAAAATCACGATTATCATCGACCATAAAATTAATTTTATGATTAAATTTATCGCGCAACACTGGATCAATATTTTTTTGCGGAAAGCATTTAACGAGTTGATACAATGCGGCATAAATAAAATAAATCGTGGATGATTCGAGTGGCTCTAAAAAGCTGCTCGACAACCCAATACTCACGCAATTTTTTACCCATGAGCGTTGATGACGACGCGATTGAAATTTGATCGGTCTAAAATCAATTTTGTCAGCGCGTCCACCGAAATGGGCGCGCAATTCATCTTCTGCCACTTGATCTGAAATAAATTGACTCGAGTACACATAGCCATTGCCCGAACGACTATACAATGGAATTTCCCACACCCATCCTGCTTTGAGTGCAGCCGCTGTTGTGTAAGAACGAATGCCGTTTTTAGGGGAATCTTCTGGTAAATTGACTGCGATCGCTCTGTCTGTTAATAAATAATCGTTAAATTTTACGAGCGGCTCTTGAAACACTTTATCAATCAAAAACCCTGCAAATCCTGAGCAATCAACAAAAAAATCGGCATGATATTTTTGACCACTTTGTCCAACCACACACGTAATATTGCCCTGCTCATCTTGTTCTGCGGTGGTTAATTTATCAATAACATGTCGAACGCCGCGCGATGTTCCCCATTCTTTTAAAAATTTAGCAACCAACAGCGCATCAAAATGATACGCATAATGCTGCACTTTGGTGCCATCCATTAATCGCGGTGATAAGTGATGATCAAAAGCAACCGCTGAAGCAAAACAGGAATGCGCGAATGTTTTTTTTGTCTTACCTTCTAAATAATTTTTAATCCAGATTGATGAGAGCGGCACTTCATCAATCAATGGAATTTCGCCGAAGACGTGATAATAATGATCTCCACCCTGTTCTTTCGGCGTTTTCCAATTCGCGTATTTAATGCCCATTTTAAATGTGCCGCCTAATTTTGGCATCCATTCTTCTTCAGGAATACCCAAGCGATCAAAAAATTCGGTTTTAATGGTGGGAATCGTTGCTTCACCGACACCAATAGGGGAGTGATCAGCAGATTCAATAACAGTAATATTTACTTTGAAATTAAGTGATTTTGCAAGATAAGTTGCCGACATCCATCCTGCTGTGCCGCCACCAATAATAACAATATCTTTGATATTCCTGTTTCGCATAACAAAATCCTTTTTGTTGACACTTAGGAACACGCTCCTTATAGAGCGTCGCATACTGTCATAATATTGTAAACAAAGCATAGGGGCATGATACAATTGATAAATCTAGCGACGCGTCATGGAAATGGAAGCAGAATGTGGTATGCAAAACGCTCAACCCATAAATACCGCACTACCCGAAGCGGTGGGCGTAACGTTAACTAAAATGATTGATGCTTTTAAAGAACGAGTATCTGCTGCGTATATACTCGGTAGTTTCGCGCGTCATATGCCTTCAAATGTCAGTGATATTGATTTTGCAGTTATTCTCACGCATCCCGTGAGTGAAGCAGATGAAAAAAAAATGAATATGATCGTTACCGATGTTCAAAAAATGGATTTGCCTTACGCAGCAAGATTATCTGTTTTTTGGGGATCCGTTGAATCATTAAATACCACATCTGCAATAGGACGGTTTCCACCACTCGATCGACTCGATCTCATTGAAAATAGTCGATTGCTGCACGGAAATGATATTCGAAAAAAATTGATTCGACCAACGCGACGCGAATTAATCATTGCGGGCGCTGAATTTGCCTTAGAAAAATTAAGTGAGGGTAAAGTAAATGAGGCGCTGATGCAACCAGAGCTATTTTTTCCGAGGTTAGATGATGTTCACCTAACGAAAATTATTTTAATGCCGGTAAGATTATTATATACAGCACTGACAGGTAATATAGGATATAACGATGCATCGGTTGCTTATTATACGCGGCACTTCCCAGGATCTTCGGCCGAATTAGTCAGCGCCGCATTCCGATGGCGCACGGAATCACCTAAAAATAAAACGGAAACGATTGCGCTACTATTACAACACAATGCGTTGCACACACTGTATCAACAATTTATGGAATGCTATATCACGCAATTACAACAATTGGGTGCCCCGTCAAAATTAGTGGAACACATGGTACAATGGCGTTCAAAATGGGCAGGTAACAGATCAGGCCTCGTTGTCTGATTTAGTAAAACGTCGAGTTTGAGATGATTTTTTGTAGTAAATTGAGTTGAAAGCGCAGGTGTACTTGATCGTACATCGAGCATTTCGACGAGATTTACTGCAAAAAAGCATCCAAAATCGGCGTTTCTATCTACGGAGTGATCTGTTACATGGGCAGGAACTATACAATACCTCATACACACTCAATGAAAACATCAGAAAAAAATTGCCGGGCGGTTGAAAATTTATTATCGGAAAATAATGCCTATTTAGAGCGTTTTAAACAACATCCCTTGTTTCAAAAACTACTCAATTTTAAAAAATTATCGGCAAAACAACAAGAAATTTTTTTGACTTTCAAGGAACTATTTGCCGCTGAATTTCAAACAATTGTTTATACCCGACGCGCAATGACTCACGACGAATTGCATAAAAAAATGAGTGCGCAACATTTAAAAGAAGAAATCGGACATGATGAAATGATATCAGCTCAACTCTCTCCAGAACGCACCATCATGCGTGATCCGATTATAGACGCTATTTCAACATGGTTTATTCACAAAATGATTGTGTTGGATAATATTGAAAAAATGGCTTTGATGCATTTGGTGCTAGAAACCAGCGGCGATTTTTTCTACCCGTGGGCTTATCAACAGGGTATTTTTTCTGGAAATTCGGTTGAATGTTACATTAAATTGCATGTCGAAGCGGATGAAAAACACAGTGCGATAGATATTGAATTACTCAAAGATCACTCCCCTTCTACGTATCAACGGTTACACACCGTCATTGAGCGAGGCTGGGTAATGATGGAAGAAATGTTGCATCGTGTCTTATTTTTAATAAATAAAAACTCGGTATGCGACAAAAAATATGAAATAGTGAGTGATGATATAACTGTGGTGTTTTGAGTGGAATGTGAATCACAAGTCTCAGTAACAGATCAGGCCTCGTTGTCTGATTTAGTAAAACGTCGAGTTTGAGATGATTTTTTGTAGTAAATTGAGTTGAAAGCGCAGGTGTACTTGATCGTACATCGAGCATTTCAACGAGATTTACTGCAAAAAAGCATCCAAAATCGGCGTTTCTATCTACGGAGTGATCTGTTACCAAGTCTCATCATTAGGCACAAGGAGGGTTGCAATGGCATCTCAAAAAATCAGCTATGACGCAGTTGAAAAAGTCATTAATACGATACTCGATGCTGACGTCACACCCACGTTGGAACAAGTCCAACGCGCCCTGAGCTCAGACAAGAAAAATCAGTATGTTATTACTCATTTTAAGCGGTGGAAAGAAAAAAATAAAAAGCTGTTACGGAAAAATAATCCGATCAAAGTGCCTCGAAAAAATATCGCAGAAATAGAACGATCGTTAGCATTGGTACGCGGTGTGTTAGAGTCGACCAATGATGGTATTTTAGTCGTTAGCAATGAAGGAAAAATTCTTGAGTATAATGAAAAATTTATCGCGGTATGGGGGGTTCCACGTCACCTATTAGAAAATAGGGATGACCAAAAAGCCTTGGCTTCCTATCCACTCACGGTTTTAGCAAATCCTGAAGAATTTTATAACAATACCATCAGCATTTATAAGGATCCTGAAGCGCAAGGAAGAGTGCCTGATGCGCACTTTAAAAATGGAAAAATTTTAGAACGCTTCACGTTTCCGCTAAAAATTGATGGCGAAACGATTGGTCGTGTTTGGAGTAATCGTGATGTCACACAAAGTAGGAAAATAGATGAAATATTGCGTTTGAATAAACGCGCCATTGAAGCGAGTCCCCAGGGTATTATCATTATCGATTTAAACACCGCCAATAAAAACAAAATGATTTCAGTCAATCCAGCGTTTACAGAAATGAGCGGGTATACTTTGACTGAAGCGCAAGGCAAAGAATTTTCACTTTTTGTTAGCCCAGAACATTTGGAGCATATTACCGATGTGATTAATCATCGCCGTCAAGTGAAAATAGAAATACCGTGTTATCACAAAAACAAACAGCCATTTTATGCTGAACTCCATTTAGCACCGGTTATCGATGATACAGATACGTTTCATTATTCAAAAAAATTGGTGGAAGAAACCAATACCCATAGTGATTGGCATACTGCAAAAACAAACAAAGGGCACAAACAAGCAAGTCATTACGTGGGGATTTTAATTGATGTTACCGAAAAAAGAAAACAAGAAGAAACGCTGCGTTTAAACAATCGCGCTATTGTAGCCAGCACACACGGTATTATTCTAATTGAAAACAGCCCTGAATTTTTAATTACTTATTTAAACCCCGCGAGCCTTCGCTTATTACATCTGTCAGAATCAGATATATTACAAAAACCATTTTTACACTGTCTTGAAGAGTTTTCGAATGAACGGGAAAAATTTTTAACTATTTTTAATTCGGAAAAACGGGGTGTTTTAACTCAACATTGCATGGTGAATAACAAAATGGTGTGGTTAGAAATTACGATTGATCCCGTGTATGAAAAAGATCAAGAAAAAATTTCGCATTTTGTCAGTATTATCAATGATATTACCAAAAACAAAGAGCTCGAAGGAATCCTGAAATATAAAGCGGTACACGATACATTAACAGGATTGCCCAATAAAGCATATTTAGAAGATGCGATTCATTACTGCATCAAAAGAGTGGGTATCAGCCACGAAAATTTTGCTTTATTATTTATCGACATTGATCGATTTAAAAATATCAATGACACACTCGGGCACGGTGTCGGTGATGAATTATTACGTCTTTTCGGAAAACGTCTGCAAGAAAATGTTGAAAAAAAAGATATCGTTTCACGTATCGGTGGTGATGAATTTATTATTTTAGTGAATAACGTTCGCAGTATAGACGATTTAACGGTTATTTCAAAAAAAATCCTAGAGGTTTGTCAAAAAAAATATGTGCACTCTGACCATGAATTTAATGTCAGTGCCAGCATTGGCGTTGTCAAATTTCCTGAGTGCGGCACTAACGCAGAAACATTGATTCGAAATGCAGATATTGCGATGTATCAAGCAAAATTTGCAGGTAGAAATCGCATTTGTCATTTTACGAATTCACTCAATAAAACCATGACGCGTCGTGTTGAAATTGAGAATGAATTACATAACGCCGTTAAAAACAATGAATTTGCATTATTTTATCAGCCTATTTATTCCATTCCGGATAATCAATTTAAAAAGGCAGAGGCATTAATTCGGTGGAATAATAAAAAAATGGGTTTTGTTTCTCCCGCTGAATTTATCCCTATTGCAGAAGATATTGGTTTAATGACCACGATTGGGCGTTGGGTGATGGAAACGGCAATCGCACAGCAACAGGTATGGCAAAAACTCAATGGGGGTGATTTCATTGTGAGTATCAATGTGTCAGCAAAACAATTACTGGATGAAGGGTTTGTGCAGCATTTTAATCAGACCATACTACATTACCATGTTGACACTCGAAAAATTATTATTGAAATCACAGAAGGTCTTTTTTTATTAGAAGAAAAAGTGTTTGATAAATTAAATCAATTAAGTAATCTCGGTGTTAAAATTGCGATTGATGATTTTGGTACCGGTTATTCTAATCTTAATTACCTAAGCAAATTACATATTTCTTATTTAAAAATAGATAAATCGTTTATCGATCAAATTGATCAACCCGAATTCAATGATTCAGTTCTGCTTGCCATTATCGCTATTGCCAAGAGAATGCAGCTTCGATTAATTGCGGAAGGCGTTGAAACAAAAAATCAATATGAATTACTGGTAAAAAATCAGTGTGATGAAATACAAGGGTATTACTTTTCAAAACCATTGCCGGCTGGTGAGCTTGAAAAGTTTATGGAAGCGCGGAAATAGGGTGAGCGTGGGTGAGGTAACAGATCACTCCGTAGATAGAAACGCCGATTTTGGATGCTTTTTTGCAGTAAATCTCGTTGAAATGCTCGATGTACGATCAAGTACACCTGCGCTTTCAACTCAATTTACTACAAAAAATCATCTCAAACTCGACGTTTTACTAAATCAAACAACGAGGCCTGATCTGTTACAACAGCTCAGCCTCAGGTAATAATTTATTGTAACTTCTTCGCTGCAGCCAAATGCATAACAACAGCCGCTCTCGTGTCCATCATAAATTTCTTTATTTCTGGTGATTGCGCTGTTTTCATGAGATGTTGATCAATTAATTTTAAAGCGTCTTCATGACCACTCACCATGGCATTAACATAGGCCTGATCAAATTGCTTTCCTTGCAATGCACCGAGTGTAACCATCGCTTTATTGCCTTCTGCTGTGAGTTCCATGGCGGTGGTGCTTATTAATGGTAATGCATGCAATTGATTTGCCATTTCAAGAATCTGAGTCAAATTAGCGCCATGTTGATCAATCATCAGCTGTGCTAACGCTGCGATACCGGGCGTAATTTTTTTGTGTAACGCAATATCACCCAATAAAATTTCATTTTTATCGATAGCGGCAACTGTTGCTAACGTGCTTATTTCAGCTGGCGTCACTGCGATAGAAGTAGTTGATACTGTCGCATAAACAACATTTGTAACGATCATGATGACAAACACTGTTGCACCAAGTAGTAAGGACTTTGACAAACTCATCATACTTCTCCGTTTATATTCAGCATCTTTCCAGTAGGTCCGTTTTTCTGTTTGTATGTAATTTCTTTGTACACGACAAAAGTTTCAAATAACGCAGAGATACAGTAGCTGAAGAAGGTTTGCGTAGCAAACCGACTGAGGCGCTTTGCAGTAAGCTACCACTTAGCGTGTATTTTCTGCAAAATGCCTCAGTCGATGACTACGTCATCTCCTTCAGCTACTGTTTCAGTGGCGTTATTAAAAATAGTCGTGTACAAAGATGTAATTTACATCATATTTACATTTAAATTATACATAATCCACAACGATCCGCCAACCAATATGCCGACGATCACGAAAGTGAAAATAAAAGGCATGGTGTTCCATTGTCCTTCTTGAGAAACGTTTAAGCGAAGAAAACAAATGACTTGTGCAAATAATTGCGCGACCGCTAAAGCAGTCAATGTGATATAGGAAGCTTCAACACCTAATAAATGCTTTCCAATTAAAGTAAATGCGATAAAGGTGAAAACCAACGATAAAAATAAACCCGTTAAATACGATTTTAATGTTTTTGGTTTTGCGCCGTATTTCATGGTTTGAACTGAATGGTCTGACATAATTAATTTCCTAAAAAAACAGTGTCAGTGATCAGTGTCAGTTCGTACTGACACTGACACTGATTACTCACACTCTTTAAATCGAACTCATCAAATAAACAATGGTAAATACAAAAATCCATACGATATCTAAAAAGTGCCAAAATAAGCCTAAATATGTTAATCGTTTATTAACAGCAGGCGATGTTCCGTATTTTATAAGCTGAAACATCATAAATGCCATCCAAATCAAACCAATGGAAACGTGTGTTCCGTGCGTACCTACTAATGTAAAAAATGAGGATATCGCGGCGCTGACATGCCAGCTATTGCCATCGGCATACAAATGAATAAATTCACGCACTTCCATCACAACAAAAGATAATCCCAAAACAAAAGTAACAAACAGCCAAAATAAAGCACGTGCACGACTGTTTTTATAAACGCCCAACATAGCAAGACCATACGTAAAACTACTGGCTAATAAAAACATCGTTTCACCTAACACGTAAGGCAAACTGATTAATTGCTTGAGTGTCGGCCCTGTAAAAGAATTAGTATGTAATACGGCAAATGCTGCGAATAAGGTCGCAAACAAAATGCAGTCGGTCATGATATAAATCCAAAAACCAAATACGTCGATGCTGTCATTATCAAGGTGGTGATCGTGGTGATCGGTGGTTGATAGTGCTGTCATTTTTTCCTCAATGGGTTGTCTGTTATTAGTTATCAGTAATCAGTAATCAGTAATCAGTGTCAGAGGCACGATTTAAAATCTTACTGATAACAGATAACTGATAACTCATACCAAGACCAATTCTTCATTCTCGTTATTTACTTTTATTGATGGCACACTTTGTGCACGTACCCGTTCATTCTCTAATTTCACAATCTCATCGGATTTTAAATAATAATCGAGCTTTTGATTAAACGTGCGCGCCATCACAGTTGCAAAAACACCAAACAATCCCAATCCAATCATCCAAAAAATATGCCACACCATTCCAAATCCAAAAATCCCGCTAAATACCGCAATAATAAATCCAACGGATGTGTTGTGCGGCATGTGAATATCGGCATAATGCGATTGCGGTTGTAAATTCGGATTCGGTAAATGTTTTTCTTTTATTTCCCAATACGCATCGCGACTATCAACCGTCGGTGTTACTGCAAAATTATAAAATGGCGCAGGACAAGGAATTGACCATTCCAGTGTGCGTCCATTAATCCATGGATCACTCGTTAAAACACGTGTTTTTTCGCGATCTCTGATACTAACAATGACCTGAATCACTTGGCATGCAACGCCCATACCAATAATAACAGCCCCCATCGCTGCAATAATTAATAAAGGATGCCAACCATTTCCTGCGGCGTAATGATCTAAGCGACGCGTCATGCCCATTAATCCGAGCGCATATAATGGCGTAAAAGCCACATAAAAACCCACTAGCCAACACCAGAAAGAACGTCTACCCCATTTTTCATTCAACGTAAATCCAAATAATTTTGGAAACCAATAGGTAACGCCCGCAAAATAACCAAATACGACACCGCCGATAATTACATTATGAAAATGTGCGACTAAAAATACGCTGTTATGCAATTGAAAATCAACGGGCGGCAATGACATCACAACACCTGTCATTCCACCAATCGCAAACGTGCTAATAAATCCTATTGTCCACAACATGGGAACAGAAAACGTAACGCGGCCACGATACATCGTGAATAACCAATTAAATATTTTTACACCGGTTGGAATAGCGATAATCATCGTTGCAATGCCGAAAAAAGCATTCACATTCGCACCCGCTCCCATCGTAAAAAAGTGATGCAGCCAAACAACAAAAGATAAAAGGGTAATGGACACCGTCGCATAAATCATCGACGTATAACCAAATAATTTTTTACGACAAAAAGTGGCAACGACTTCAGAAAAAATACCAAACGCGGGCAGAATTAAAATATATACTTCGGGATGTCCCCACGCCCAAATTAAATTGATATACATCATGGCGTTTCCGCCGTGCCCAGCGGTAAAAAAATGCATGTCAAAAAAGCGATCTAAAAATAACATTCCCAATGTGGCAGTTAAAACAGGAAATGCAAGTGCAACCAAAATCATCGCGCACAATGCGGTCCATGTGAACACGGGCATTTTCATCATTGTCATGCCGGGGCAGCGCATTTTTAAAATCGTCACCATGAAATTAATGCCGGATAATAAACTGCCTACACCAGCAATTTGTAGCGCCCAAATATAATAATCAACACCGACACCTGGACTATAAACAATTCCTGATAATGGCGGATACGCAAGCCAACCCGTTGCTGCAAATTTTCCGACAATCAACGAAATATTCACGAGCATGGAGCCGACAACGGTCAACCATAAACTCAATGAATTTAAATACGGAAACGCCACATCGCGTGCACCAATTTGCAATGGCACGGCCATATTTAATAAACCAAACATCATCGGCATCGCGACAAAGAAAATCATAATGACGCCATGCGCTGTGAAAATCTGATCGAAATGTTGCGGTGGTAAATAACCTAAATGTTTTCCATCCGCCATCGCTTGTTGCGCGCGCATCATGATTGCATCTGAAAATCCGCGTAATAACATCACGCCAGAGAGAATAATATACATAATGCCGATTTTTTTATGATCGATAGAGGTAATCCATTCTTTCCACAAATACGTCCATTTTTTATGATAGGTAATTAGGCCTAAGACAAGTAAAGCGATCAAACCCATTATGCCACCAGCGCCCATAATGATGGGATTATCATAAGGGATAGATTGCAGCGTTAATTTTCCAAAAAGTAGTTGATCCAGTGTCATGATGTTGCCTTATGTGCTGCCTCGCGGCCTTGCGCTGTACTTGCATACCCCAACACCATTCCCGGCATCGGACCCATATACTTGATAACCGTTTCGCTAAATAAACCAGGATGGGGAGATGAAAAATATTCCACGGGATTATTTTCGCTGGGTTTGGCTAATTCATTGTAAGCGGATGTTGTTAATCGGCTGGGTGAGTGCGACGCCATCTTCACCCACGCATTAAAATTCGATTGCGACGTCACTTTTACTTTGAAATTCATCCCTGAAAATCCATTACCGCTGAAATTCGTTGATAAACCCGTGTAAATACCTTCTGATGTTGCCATTAAATTTAATTTCGTTTGCATGCCCGTCATCGCATAAATTTGCCCAGCCAAACGCGGAATTTCCAGTGAATTCATCGGTGCATTGGACGAAGTAATAAATAACCGAACGGGTTTATTGACGGGAATTTCCATATAATTGACTGTTGCAATGCCTTGCTGCGGATAGATAAACAACCATTTCCAATCCAATGCAATCGCATCGATCATCACGGTATTTTCATCTGCAGCCAATGGACGATAAGGGTCGAGTGAATGCGTATAAATCCATGTCCATATGGATAACACTAAAATAATAACGCAAGGAATGGTCCACCAAATAATTTCCATCATCGTGCTGTGCGACCAATCCGGTTTGTACACCGCGTTTGTATTACTTGCGCGATAACGATACGGAATAATCCAAGACATTAAAATAACGGGAATAACCACAACCAGCATTAATAAAATCGCTTCAACAAATAATTTTTTTTCACTTGCGGCGATAACGCCTTTAGGATCGAGAATAGCGAAATGACAACCAGATAATAATCCGGTGATTAAAAGCGTACATCCCATTAAAAAAATATGTCGTAGTTTGATCACTGAGAATCCCTATCATACGAACGGAAAAATTGTAAGTGAGACTCTAAGACTGGGGATGGCTGTTGTCAAGAATTTTGGTGGGTAGACAGTAATGTATCCACTCGATCTCACACTCACACTCACACTAATATTACGGATCAGAAAGAAGACGTCTACTCAAACTTTCCGATGAACTTGAACTTGCAGGAGGGTTGCGACACTCAGAAACTTTTGCTACGAAAAATTGAAAACAATTTGAAACGCGTTCAGCACAAGTTGATGTTGTTTGCGAAACCTGGGTAATGATTGTATTTTTTGCATCACGCATTGTACCCGGTGTTCTTTCAATCTTCCCAATGAGTGCAAGCGTTTCTTTATAACTTTCTGAAAACCGAACCAATGTCGTCATTCCCGCAAAAGCACCGCAAGACAATGTAAATGTAAGACACGCAATAGTTAAAAAAATTCTGGAAGGCGTATCAAAACAAAATACTCTGCTGTCGCACTCATAAACGCCATATACAAAAAAAATGGCGGACATAGTGATGTAAGTATAAGCTGCACGTTCTAATGCATTCATCAATGCAACAAAGTTATTATATCTTTTAGGATGTGTTGTTTGTTGATAACCAATCACTGCGGCGACACACACGGGCAAACCGATCAGCGCTTTCAGCCAACCAAAGAGTGGTTGCGTTCCATTCAGTACTTCTCGAACAATTCCCTCGAATAATAGAGAAAAACTAGTTGCGGCACTTGGACATGCTGAAAATGCATTGATCCAACGAACCTTGGTAGCTGCATTTAAAATTACGCTACGTTCAAGATGAGCGGCAGTTTCCTTTGAAAAAATCAGTTGTTCACTCGAATCGGGTTGTACTAATTTTAAAAAAAATATAGCAGCAAAAAGCATACTCATGGACATGAGAAACAAAAACCAACCTATGGGTAATTCACCGATATTGCCGTTTTTGGAGAGAAAATCTAACACAAAAAGTCCAGAGGAACTCGACAAAATAGCATTTAAATAAGCCACGGCAACTAATTCTTTTTTTGTTTTTTTGAGATGACGATAATCAGCGATTTTTATAATCACAGCAGCCATTGCAGTGATACCCAGCAATGGTATAGGCAACCAGGTTTTTTGAATTTGCAGAGAGGGATCTAACTCATAAGATTTTAGCTGCAAAAATACCTGACGCAGTAAACGTCCTAGCCGCCCAGAGATCTCAACAAAAATACACATTGAATGTATCGTATGATAAGAAATATTACCAAGCAATTGACGATAAACGAGTAGCGAACCACAGCTGAAGTGTGTTTCATCCATATGAGCCGCTTCACCATCTGAAATCCTTACAATGGCGCCACTATCATCTGGATTAGCTGGATTAGCTGGATTAGCTGGATTATCTGGATTATCTGATGCACGACTCATAATCACTCCTTAGATTATTTTTTATTTCTCATGCGAAAACCGACTTTATTTTTCACATTAACACGTCAAACACACGCAACACGCAAAACTCGACGCTGACGAAAACAATGTAATAATAGCTAAAGCAATGAACCATTTCATAACAAAATCTCCTTACAGTTAATAACCAAAACTCACTGTAAAAAAAGATCGTCCTTGAAATGTTGCGCTAGATTTTAGTCTAGCAAATTTTTATTCTCCTTGATCAACATTATTGTTTCGTTTCTGTATCAGGATACAATTGCGCGAGCGATACAGTAATCCCTGTATTTGTGACTATTCGAGCATGTTTACGCGTTAATTCACGCGGCTCACGCACACCACACGAATGACTAATCACTTCTACTTCATAATTCACACGACGCACATAATTCGCAACACGCAACGCTTTTGATTTTACATCTAACCCTTTTACGCGACGCGGATTGTGCGTCGTAATGCCTGTCGGGCATGTATTATTATGGCAACGCAACGCTTGAATGCATCCCAATGAAAATAAAAATCCACGCGCAGAATTCACAAAATCAGCGCCCATGCATAATGCTCTTGTTACAGCACCTGCGGTAATCATTTTTCCCGCCGCAATCACTTTAATGCGCTCACGCAAACCATATTCTTTTAATTTATCCACTAAGGCAGGCAATGTTTCTGTGATCGGTAATCCCACATAATCAGCTAATGATTCGGGTGCTGCACCCGTTCCACCTTCTGCGCCATCTAAGGTAATAAAATCAGGTGCGGAATCTAATCCCTGTTTATTAATCAATAAAAATAATTCATCCAGCCATTCGTAACTTCCCAAAACAACTTTAAATCCAACGGGTTTTTCGCTGATATCACGCACGTGATTAATAAAATGAATTAACTGTTCTGAATTTCCAACTTCAGGATGACGATTGGGGCTAATAGAATCTTGTCGTGCTGGAATACCGCGAATGCGAGCAATTTCCGGATTGACTTTAATGGCTGGCAAAAGACCGCCTTTTCCTGGTTTTGCACCTTGGCTTAATTTTATTTCAAACATTTTAATTTGAGGTTTGCTAGCCAGTTCTTTTAAACGTTCGTCAGAAAAATTTCCTGCTTCATCACGAAAACCATATTTTGCTGTGCCGATTTGCGCAATCAAATCACATCCGCCTGCGAGATGATAATCAGAAACACCCCCTTCACCTGTATTTAACCAGCACCCTCCCATTTTTGCACCATACGATAAAGCCGCAACCGCATTTTTGGACAACGCGCCATAACTCATCGCAGAAATATTTAATATGGAAAGTGCGCTGTAAGGATTTTTAGTTTGCGGACCAAATACGATGGGTCTTGTTTTAACGGCATCTTGATTTAAAACAGGAAAGGGTGCATCCACAAATAAAACAGTGCCTGTGGGGCGTAAATCTCTTGTTGAACCAAAACCAATAGTGGTATCCACATTATCAGACGCATGATTGACCCATTCTCGTTGATCGCGATTAAACGGTAATTCTTCACGATCACGTGCATAAAAATATTGTCGTAAATAAACACCCAATCGTTCTGCAATAAAACGAATATGTCCAATCACGGGATAATTACGCAATAACGTATTTTTCTTTTGTGTGACATCCAGCAGGTAAGTCACGATCAGCGCAATAATGGCAAGTAGTGTTAGCACATGGATGATATATCGCGAGGTAAAACCAACGAGTGACAATAAGTGTTCCATAAAAACAATTCCTAGATGTGATCGTGCGAGAGACTATTATAGCTGAAGGATATAGAAGCTCGATAGCGTTTCTAGTAGAATATGCCATTCTATTGATTTCACTGGGAAACAAATATGTCATTTTTATCCGAATACGGCCTTTTTCTCGCAAAAACTGCCACTATCGTCATCGCTATTATCGCAGTATTAATTGCCCTACTTGCACTAAAAGCCAAAGCCAAGGCCGAGCAAGAAGGCAGCTTACAAATTAAAAAGCTCAATGAAAAATATGACGAAATGGCTGAGATGATCAATGAAGTCATTCAAACGAAAGCTGAAAAAAAAGCGCTGAAATTACAGCATAAAAAAGAAGCGAAACTAAAAAAAGCAGATGTCAAAAAAGCAGAAAACAAAAAAAGAATTTTTGTCATGCATTTTGACGGTGATATTAAAGCATCCGCCGTCGATGATTTGCGCGAAACAGTCACGGCTGTTTTACTCACTGCAAAACCAGAGGATCACGTATTGTTATGTTTAGAAAGTGGTGGTGGCATTGTGAATGGTTATGGATTAGCAGCATCGCAATTGCAACGGTTACGTGATGCCAAAATTCATTTGGTAGCTGCCATTGATAAAGTGGCTGCGAGTGGCGGTTATATGATGGCGTGTGTTGCCAATGAAATTATTGCAGCGCCATTTGCAATCATTGGTTCAATTGGTGTTATCGCACAATTGCCCAATTTTCACCGTTTACTCGAAAAAAACAATGTGGATTTCGAACAAATCATGGCGGGAGAATATAAACGCACGTTAACAGTATTTGGAAAAAATACCGCGGATGGTCGCGAAAAATTACAAGATGAAGTTAACGAAACACATGATTTATTTAAATCATTTGTCAAAACCAATCGTGAGCAAGTGGTTATTGATGACGTTGCAACCGGTGAACATTGGTATGCAACACAGTGTATTGAAAAAAAATTGGTTGATAAATTACAAACGAGCGATGATTATTTATTATCGCAAAAAAATGAATGTGATATTTATGAATTGCAATTTAAAATCAAGCAATCATTGGTAAAACGATTCAATCTTTTTGCGCAGAATAGTGTTTATCGGATGTTTAAAAATACAAATATATGAGTCACACACATTCACATCCACACTCTCACTCCCACTCACATTTTAATGTGTTCTGGATTGCTATTTCCATTATTTTAATTTATGCCTGCGTTGAAGCATTAACCGGTTGGCATGCAGGTTCGTTGGCGTTGCTCGGCGACGCGGGCCACATGGTTTCTGATGCATTGTCGCTCGGAATTGCGGCATTTGCTGCATGGATTGCAAAAAAACCGGTATCCAAAACACATAGTTACGGCATGGGTCGCGCGGAAGTGGTTGCGGCATGGACCAGTAGTTTAATTATGCTGATTATTTCACTCAGCATTATTGTTGAAGCCGTTGATCGCATTCATTCGCCCATTAAAGTGAATGGCGTCACTGTTATGGTGATCGCCTTTTTCGGCATGGTAATTAATTTGTTCATTGCGCTTTTACTTTCGAAAGGTGAGCAGACTTTAAATATGCGTGCAGCTTTATTGCACGTATTAAGCGATTTATTGGGATCTTTTGCGGCACTCGTTGCCGGAGCGGTGATCTATTTCACAAAATGGTATCCGATTGATCCGATTTTATCGATTTTAATTGGCGTATTAATTATTGCATCCAGCTTTCGATTATTTCGCGAATCCATGCGTATTTTAATGGAAGGTGTTCCGATACATATTGATTTAGAAACGGTTTCTGACGAATTAAAAAAGGTTGATGGTGTTTTGAAAGTTCATGATTTACATATTTGGACTTTATCATCCGGCAGCATTGCTTTGTCTGCGCATGTCAACATTCACGAAATCAGCAGCTGGGAAACCATATTAAAAAAAATCTCTCATTTACTCGAAAAAAATCATCATATTCATCACATCACGCTGCAGCCCGAACCGGATGTGTTTGATTGTAAGCCGTGTAATCGCTAACCCATTGATAGTACACAGTCTTGAATGATATATCTTTACGTTATATACTATTACGTAATGTAATTCTATGTAACATAGATCACTATCATTAAGGAGTATCGATGGAGACGCCCTTCCCAGCCGGACTGGCAGAAGGCAAAGCTTTCTGTGATCGCAATAATGAACGTGCAAACTTGAAAGAAAATATTGACGGGTTAAATCATACGGTATTGGTCGCACCCAGACGATATGGTAAATCAAGCTTGGTTAAAAAAGTCATTCATGAAATCACTGTGAAATATGCCTGGATTGATTTTCTCGCAGCCACTTCGCAAAAACAAGTTGAAGAAAAAATTGCGCATGCGGTTGGTACATTGATTTATCAGTTAGCACCTGATCTTAAAAAATTAAAAATGAGTTTTCAAAAATTTTTTAAATCATTGAATCCCGATTTAGTCATTCACACATTAGGTTCCTCACTGACATTGCATCCTAACTTTGAAAAAATGCTTAATATCGAAGAAGCGTTAATGGGATTGGATCGTTACGCACAAGAATTAAAAATAAAAGCGGTTATTGTTTTTGATGAATTTCAGCAAATTTCCTTATTAAAAGAGCATCAAACCATTGAAGCCTCTATTCGTCACGCGGTTGAACGCAGCAAAGCGATCACTTATATTTTCTCGGGCAGCAATCGTCGATTGCTAACGTCCATGTTCAGTGGTTCTGATCGTCCGCTTTACAAACTCTGTTTGTCCATGCCGCTCGATCGTATTCCCGAAGAAGACTATCGAAAATTTATTCAAAAAAGCGCGCAAGAAATGTGGCATCATCCATTATCGGATGAAGTATTTGCAGCCATTATAAATAATACCGAACGTCATCCATTTTATGTGAATGGTTTGTGCAATAAATTATGGAAACAAAAAAAACGACCGACATTAAATGACGTTAAAAATGCTTGGGATTGGTATGTGCGAATGAATCGCGCAACCATTGTTGCAGATATTATTGACTTAAGCACCAATCAAAAAAAAATAGTGCTCGCGTTAGCCGCAAATCCCACACAAGAAATTTTATCAAAGAATTTTTCAGACTTGTGTGGTACCTCTATTTCAAGCATACAACAAGCCACTGATGTACTGTTATCAAAAGATATTATTTTTACAGATGAGCAAGGATATTATAAAGTATTGGATCCTGCTGTTCGATATTATTTATTGGTGTCCTAATGACAAACAAACAGTATTCCAACGTCGACTCCGAAGAAATTGCGAAATTTAGCGCGCTTGCGAATGAGTGGTGGGATGTCAATGGGCCCATGAAACCCTTGCACGCGTTAAATCCGCTACGTTTGGACTATATTCAAAAACAGGCCGACATTGCCGGAAAAAAAGTATTAGACATGGGTTGTGGTGGTGGCATATTAACAGAATCTCTCGCAAAAGCAGGTGCAATGACAACGGGCATTGATATGAGCGATGATGCGATTAGCATTGCAGAGCAACACGCAGAAAAATCTGCATTAACTATTCATTATGAAAAAACACGTGTTGAAGATTTTGCAGAAAAAAATCCGGGTGCTTTTGATGTTATCACTTGCATGGAAATGCTAGAACACGTACCCGATCCCTTTTCGATTATTCAAGCCGCATTACAATTATTAAAACCCAATGGTTATTTATTTTTTTCAACGATTAATCGCAACGCGAAATCTTTTTTATCTGCTATCGTCGGCGCAGAATATATTTTAAATGTATTACCGAAAGGCACGCATCACTATCAAAAATTTATTAAGCCCTCAGAATTAACGCAGTGGGCAGAAAAAAATAATTTAACGTTGTGTGGATTGCAAGGCGTTACCTATCATCCATTGAAAAATAAATTTTCACTGGCCGATTCGGTTGATGTGAATTATTTGATGGTTTTTCAAAAATAATTACGTTACTTGCTGCGTGGAAATGGTTGAAGAATACCGATGCCCCGTCGCACGATATTTCGCATAAGCGATATCACCAACCATCATTAAGAGGCCAGTAATCACGGTTAAACCGATTAGAATTTTGGACAATTTATCCATAACGTCTCCCTACAATGCGAATTAAGAACTAAACTATCGGTAGCGAGTGAATGTTGGGGTTACGGATGGTTTGAGGGGAGTGTGTGTGGCATGGATGCCACACCAAGCAAGCCTACACGGATGTATTTACGGCGTCTCCCCGAAAACCATCCTAACCACAACATTCCGAGCGGATACAAAAAGTTCAGCTCTTAATTCGCATTACATTTCCAGAGTAGAGCGATAAAGATAAGATATTAAAGACAAGAGCGCAACCTCTATGACAAAAGCAATTTTTTTTGATCTCGACGGAACATTACTAGATACCGCGCGCGATTTTGCGTTTGCAATAAATCTATTGTTGAAACGTATGAATAAACCACCGCTCAATTTTGATTTATTTCGAAAAGAGGTTCACGGTGAAAGCAAAAGAATGATTTCATTTGCCTTTGATAGGCAAGAAACTCATCCCGAATTTGAAAAAATTCGGGAAGAATTTTTGCATACTTATCATCAAAACTGCACAAAACATACGATTTTTTTTCCAGGAATAGAATTACTGCTAAATTCACTCGATGAACAAGGCATTCCCTGGGGGATTGTGACGAGCAAACCCATTTGGCTAACGGAACCTATTACCAAACATTTTGGTTTGGATCAACGTGCTGCCTGTATTGTCATGGGCGATACAATACCGAAAAAAAAACCCGATCCTGCGCCATTGGTGTATGCCTGCGAACGCGTGATTATCATGCCGAAAAATGCAGTTTATGTCGGCGATTTACAGACGGATATTATCGCCGCAAAAGCAGCGGGCATGAAAAGTGTTGCAGTCACCTACGGTTATCATCCACCCGCAACGAATTTTTTCGATTGGGATCCGGATTTGATTGCACAGTCGCCTGAGGAAATTAGTCAATTTATTGGGTTGTAACCCAAGAATGGATAGTATTTTCTTAGAGCCTTAGGTTACTGTAAATTACACGGCTTCGGAAAATTTTTCATTTTCATAACCGCTGATGGCGCTGGCCATGAATGACCATATTTTTCTATAAAATAACTTTCAAGTCTTTTCGCTTTTTCTTTTTGTGTTTTTGACAAGCGCAATTTTTTGGCGATAAAACGCACCGTTTTTTTCTGACCGTTGATTAATTTTTTATTGTTGGTTTTTAAAATTTGATGGTAAGCCACCAAACCCCATGCGTACGCTTTCACGGGACTGACTCTGTTTCCATGGTTACCTGTCATATAAACGGCACTCAATGAATTTTGATAACCAATATAACCCAGTTTTGCGCATTGTTTTTGTTTCGAAATGGGTTGCGCCAACAGGGAAAGAACATGTTTCTCATTATTCTGCTGGTTGCCTGTCAATTGGGTGGGCGCTGCCAGTGCTGTCATTGAAAAAAATGCGGCAGTTAATGCCAAGAGTGTTCGCTTCATATGTAACCTCGATCGTTTTTTGGTTTTATGCCATTGAATTTTAGGGAATGATACCTGGAAACAGATCTGATATAAAGTGTTTTGAGTTACATAAGCTACAACACACTCTTCGTCACAATCTCATACAAATTATCCGACAATTTTTTCGATTCTAATAATCGCGTTAATTCTGCTTTCATCATCACGCCGCGCACCGGATCCATCTGCTTCCATTGTGTTAACGGCTGCACGATACGCGCAGCAACGTGGGGATTATGTTTATCAATCTTCAAAGCCTGATCGGCGAGCAATTGATAACCCATGCCATTTTTATCGTGAAAACGCAGGGTATTTTCACCGAAGGTAACCAGCAATGCATACACATTATTCGGATTATTGATATCGAACGCGGGATGATGTAATAATTTTTTTACATCTTCGATCGCCTGCGGCAATCTCGAACTCGCTTGCAATGATAACCATTTATTCACAACCAATGGATCATCCTGATAGGTGTCATAAAAATGCGAAAGCGCTGACTCTCGTTGCGGCACAGAATGATCATTTAACGCAGATAAAGCGCCCAATTGATCTGTCATATTATTGGCTTGCGTTGCTTCGTAATAAGCAATATCAATATATTTTTTATTGCCTGTTCTTAATAAATAATACAAACAAATATTTTTTACGCGACGTTGTCCGCAGGCGTTAGTGTCATAGACATAATCGCCTGACAATTGATTTTCTTTGAACAACGCAAACCAGTGTTTCTCGCAGTGTTGGGTAAGCTCATCTTTGAGAAATTTTTTGGCAGCATAAATCACATCCAACTCAATTTTTGGTATATGTGTCAGCAAATATTTTAAGGTGGGAAACGCCAATAAATGTGACAATAAATTTTTATCGTTAAAAGGCATGGTTAATAATTTCTCGAAACTCTCGAGCAAAACAGCACTCATCGTCATTGGTTTTTTCATCACGATTTCTTTGGCAACGGCTGCCACCGCATTCACCATTAATCGCTGCCCTGCTTCCCAGCGACAAAACGCATCAGAATCACATTGCAATAAAAGGGCTAATTGTTCATCGGTATAATCATATTGCAATTCAACAGGCGCTGAAAAATGGCGCAGAAAAGAAGGTACGGGATTTTCAGTCACATTGATAAACGTAAATGTTTCTTCCGGTTTTTTAATTTCTACTATTTTAGTGCCTGTGGTGATGGTATTTTCACCCTGTAATTGTAGATCTAAATCACAACAGCTAGCGCTCACCAATCCCATGGCAAAAGGCAGATGCACCGGCGATTTATCTTCTTGCTTTGGCGTGGGTGGACAACTTTGCTTGATAATCACAGTAAATGTTTTTTTCGCAGAATCATAAACTGTTTTGACCCGTAACACAGGTGTTCCCGCTTGATCATACCAACGCATAAATTGCGTAAAATCTTTTTTTGATGCGTCACTCATCGCAGCGATAAAATGTTCTGTTGTCACCGCTTGTCCATCGTAACGCGAAAAGTATAAATCCATTCCTTGACGAAAAATGTCTGGTGTTAACAATGTTTGCACCATGCGAATCACTTCGGCGCCTTTTTCATACACAGTGGCCGTATAAAAATTATCGATTTTCATATAGCTATCGGGACGAATGGGATGCGCCATCGGACCTGCATCTTCAGGAAATTGCTGATTTCGCAGTGTATTGACAATATCAATGCGCGCAACGCCCTTCGACGTCATGTCTTCCGTAAAATGTTGATCGCGAAATACGGTGAGCCCTTCTTTCAAGGTTATTTGAAACCAATCCCGACACGTCACACGATTGCCTGACCAATTGTGAAAATATTCATGGCCGATAACACGTTCGATATTAATGTAATCACTGTCGGTTGCGGTTTGTGGTTTTGCTAAAATATATTTGGTATTAAAAATATTTAATCCCTTATTTTCCATCGCCCCCATATTAAAATCACTCACCGCCACAATCATGTAACGATTTAAATCATATTCGCGCCCAAAACGTTCTTCATCCCACTTCATCGCTTTTTTCAGCGCAATCACAGCATAATCACCTTGGTCACGAAAGCCTTTTTCAAGATAAAGATATAAATCCACAGTGCGCTTAGACATCGTGATAAATTGATCGTGAATCACCTCAAAATCACCAGCAACCAAAGCGAATAAATAGCAAGGTTTTAATGAGGGATCTTCCCAACGCACCGAATGCCGATTATTGTCGAGATTTTTTTCTTCCAGTAAATTACCATTCGATAATAACATCGGGTATTTATTTTTATCAGCTGAAATAGTCGTTGTAAAATACGACATCACATCGGGACGATCTAAAAAATAAGTAATGTGACGAAACCCTTCTGATTCACACTGCGTGCATAAATTATGACGTGACTGAAAAAGTCCTGTTAGCGCGGTATTTTTTTTTGGATAAATGACAATCTGTGTTTCTACAATACATTTTTCAGGAACGTTTTTAATTTTCAACTGTTTTTTGGAATGTTCATACGCATCGCTTGATAACGCTTTTCCATCGAGAAACAATGCTTGCAACACCAATGCTTCGCCATCCAATATTAAATCTGCTGTTGGCGAGAGTGATTTTGGATTGCGACGAATATGCAAAACGGATTTCACCCGTGTTTGATCTTCATGCACTTCAAAGTCTAAATGAACGTTATCGATTAAAAAATCGGGTGGGGAATAGTTTTTGAGATAGGTGATGGTATGGGTTTGGTGCGCTACAAGATCATCTTTTTTCATCATTCCCATCCCGCTGTATCGCTGTTATCTTCCCATGCTTGTTTTTCTTTATTATCTAACAGGCTCTTAGGGAGCGAATTTAAGGATAACAAACAGCCCTAAACAGGGCTGTTACGTATTCTACTTAGAATCACACGGTTCACAAGAACCAGCGGGACAAAAGCACTGACAAGAGCTGTTATAAATAATTGCCACAAACAACCCAAAAATAAAGAAATCTAAAAATCCCCAGAAAAGTCCCCAAAATCCACCTACAAAAGTCGGCGCTAGATGATAGTAAACGCTGCTCACGAGATTAGTCAGCGGTATTCCCCAACCCCAACGTGCACCCATCCAGCAGGTCAACATCCAGCCGATGCCGCCAACAACGCCCCAAGCAAATCCAAAGCTTACGGGATAAATCTTTCCATACTTAACCATGACAATCTCCTTTGCATCGATTATGCAGAATTACAATAACCGTTCTGATTATACTGAAATTTTGGTTATTTATCCAAGCGTACAGAATTACAAGGCGAGTAAGTGATCAAATCACTCTCTCATTGCATTCAACCGCCAAAACTATTAAGATTCCCCCTCTATTACATCAATTGAACAAGGTTAAAAACAACATGCCAACAGTGGATATTCAAGAAACTGGTTCGTTTGACGTCGCACTGCGCCGTTTCAAACGTGCCTGCGAAAAAGCAGGAATTCCAACCAAATTGCGTCAAATGGAATACTACGAAAAACCGACCACCAAACGCAAACGTAAACATGCGGCCGCAGTAAAACGTTTTGCGAAAAAACTGCAAAAAGAGCAGGAAACGCTTGATAGAGAACGTATCCGTAGTTAGCAGCGAGCAGTGTCAGCAGAGGGATTATGACTGAAAGTGCATTAAAAAATCGTATTCAAGAAGACATGAAAACCGCTATGCGCGCAAAGGAAGCGCTGCGCCTTGGCACGATTCGCATGTTATTGGCTGCGATGAAACAAAAAGAAGTAGATGAACGTGTCGTTCTAACTGATTCTGATATCCTTGCAATACTTAACAAAATGATCAAACAACGCCGCGAATCAGTTGCTCAATTTCAGCAGGCCAATCGCATGGAATTGGTTGAAAAAGAAGAGCAAGAAATTAAGCAATTGATGGAATATTTGCCGCAACAATTAAGTGAAGCTGAGCTTGATCAAATCATTCAAGAAGCGATTCAAGCAACCGCTGCCAAAACCATCAAAGAAATGAGTGCCGTGATGGCCATCATCAAACCCAAAGCCCAAGGCCGCGCGGATATGGCAAAGGTAAGTGCGAAGATTAAGGATAGGTTGGGTTAGTTGTTAAACCGATCGCTGAGTTGCTTAATATCAAAAGGTTGTTTCATTAAAGGCATATTCAAAATTATCCCAGTCCGCTACACTAACCCTCATGAAAAGTAACAGATCAGGCCTCGTTGTCTGATTTAGTAAAACGTCGAGTTTGAGATGATTTTTTGTGATAAATTGAGTTGAAAGCGCAGGTGTACTTGATCGTACATCGAGCATTTCAACGAAATTTATACCCTCAAGGGTACGGGTCACAAAAAAGCATCCAAAATCGGCGTTTCTATCTACGGAGTGATCTGTTACCATGAAAAACCGCATCCCTAAAAATTTTATCCAAGAGGTTGTCGCGCGAACAGATATTGTCGCCATTATTGCTGCGCGTGTGGAATTAAAAAAACGCGGGCACACAAACATCGCCTGCTGCCCTTTTCACTCCGAAAAAACGCCGTCATTCACTGTCAGCCAATCCAAACAATTCTATTATTGTTTTGGTTGTGGTGCACATGGTAATGCTATTGGTTTTTTAATGGAATACGATCATTTATCATTTGTCGATGCCGTTTCTGATTTGGCCAATCAATTGGGCATGCCGATTCCACTCGACGCATCCGATTCAGCAACAGACAATCACGATCATCTCTACACGTTGTTATACAACGCGCAAACGCTGTACGAACAAGCATTAAAAAAATCAAAAACAGCGATTGATTATTTAAAAAATCGCGGATTAACCGGCAAAATTGCCAAAGCATTTGGAATGGGTTATGCGCCGAATGCCTGGGAATTTTTATCACACGCATTGGCTAAAAATAAAGAAGCGCTGGCAACGGCTGGTATGTTAATTGAAAAAAATCCCGGGCATTATTACGATCGTTTTCGTGATCGTATTTTATTTCCGATTCGCGATGTGCGCGGTCGCACCATCGGATTTGGCGGACGCACTCTCACCGACGACATTCCCAAATATTTAAATTCACCTGAAACGCCTATTTTTCACAAGAATCAAACGTTATATGGTTTATATGAAACGTGTCAGCATCATCGTAAATTACAACGTGCATTGGTGGTTGAAGGTTATTTAGATGTTATTTCTCTCGCGCAACATGATATTCATTATGCTGTCGCGACATTGGGCACCGCATTAAATGCCAAACATATTCAGTTATTATTGCGTTACACGTCTGATATTATTTTTTGTTTTGATGGCGATAACGCAGGCAGAAAAGCAGCCTGGAAAGCATTATTATTTAGTTTACCGTTATTGCGCGATGGCATTAATTTTCGATTTTTATTTTTACCAGCAACAGAAGATCCAGACAGCTGTGTTCGAAAAATCGGCCACGAATCATTTGAAAAATTAATTGATAACGCGACTGCATTACCCGCTGTTTTTTTTGATGAATTAGAAAAAGAATTTCCAATCAATTCTATGGCAGGAAAAGCCGCTTTTGCCAAAAATGCGAATGATTATATTAATACGATGCCGCAAGGTATTTATAAAAATTTATTACTCGATCAATTAGCAACAACATTAAATATTGCGCGTACAGATATTGCTGAATTATCTGTGAAAAAAAATGAGGTTGATATTTCAATACCCGCAAAACCCAAACGATCGCGCACCCAATTAAATCCGGTGTTAGCAGCGATTCAATTATTATTACAACAACCCTCACTGGCTGCCCATGCAACGCAAGCGCCTGCCTTTGCTTATAGCGAAAAAACCGCAGAAAAAATGCTATTGTTGGATTTAATTCAACGGTGTACGCAAAATCCGAATTGTCATGTCGGTGCATTGCTTGAAATGATTGACGATGACGCACAACGTGCAACACTGGTTAAAATTGCGGCATTACCGCTGCATATTCCTGCTGAAGGTCATGCTGCAGAATTTATCGGTGCATTACAGCGCTTGCATGAACAAGATCAAGCTCATCAATTATCTCATTTAATCGTCAAAGCAAAACAAAGCGGATTGGATGCGGAAGAAAAGCAATTATTACAATTATTGCTGGCGAAAAAACATGCAACAACAATCGTAACAGACTAGCGAATAGTTAGAGCCTTACCAAAAAACTTGCATTTTTTAGAGCTATAATTACAATGTGGTTACCCAATTGGGGGCGATTTTGGTTTCGACGTTGATGTTGAGGTCAGAGGTGCATGTCGAGTGACGCAACAGTGCTCGTAAAATAAAAAGTTGCAAATGATAGTTGCAAATGATGCAAACTATGGTGCTCAAGCTATCGCTGCCTAATCTTTTAGACAGTGTTAGCGTCGCCGCCTAAAAAACGGCAACACCCTACTTCCAGATTTGCTTATTGATTTGGGTCAGTAGTCAGAAAGATAAGATCGCAAACGGTGCATGGCTCATGTAACGTTTGTTAAATCCAAAGGGCTCGCCGTTAAATAATCCTGACTGCTGGAGTGTTAACGGCTAAATTAAAACGCAGCTCTAAACATGTAGAGCCGATGATTGAGAATTAGCGGACGCGGGTTCGATCCCCGCCGCCTCCATTTTATATACTTCCAGTACTGCCCAAAAAATAGACTTTGAAGAAGAAAGCGAATAGGAATTTTCTTGATTATCACCCCTGCTCTCACCCCAAAAAATGTGCTATCATTTGATAGCACATACCATAACCGAGGTGACCGATGGATACCTTTTCCGTACGAGATTTGCGTGAGCACACTGGCGCGCTGATACACGGTGCAGAAGCAGGCAAAATGTCGCTGATCACTAAGCGTGGTCGGCCTGTTTTTCTAGCAATCCCCTTTACCGATGATTTAATCGAACTTGGCTTGCGCCCTGCTTTGGCGGTTCATTTATACAAAGAAGGTGTGCTGACATTACCTAAAGCCGCAAAACTGTCTAATGAATCGCTTGAGGGTTTTATCGCTCTGCTCAGTAAATTAGGAATCTCCATCATTCATTACACGATCAAAGATGTGGACGAGGAGCTAAAGGATTTTGAATAAAGTTATCATCGCCGATGCAAGTCCACTGATTGCATTTGGTAGTATCGACAATTTATCTGTGTTGTTTAAATTGTTTGGAAAAGTGGTTATTCCAGAAGTAGTCGCAACCGAATGTTTGGTAGATAAGGCACGACCCGGAGCAATTGCTATTGCAAAAGCAATCGACGACAAACTGATACAAGTGCATTCTGCTGTAATTTCCGCTGTTGACGATGCCCTTGCGATATTAGATCAAGGTGAAGCTGCGGCAATCGCACTCGCTCATTCACTTAACTTGCCATTAATCATCGATGAAAAATTAGGTCGCGGTGTTGCGAAAAAATTAGGTGTAAAAATTATCGGGACAATCGGTGTTTTACTGCTTGCAAAAGAAAAGAAGATGGTTAAATCCATCAAACCAATTTTATTACAATTGAAAAACGGGCGTTATTTTTTAGCAGATGCGTTAATAAGAGATGCGCTAAAACGCGCGAAAGAAAAATAAAATTTTCTTGTAAGTGCATCACATGGGGGTATTTTTGGGGGTACGCAAAAAAATCGAATTGATAAAAACCTTTAAAAACAAGATATTAAATCATCAATTCAATTGACGCCGCCCCATTTTATATACTTCCAGCACTGTCACACAAAAATCGAATTTTATTGCTCAAGAATTGTTTATGCTGTTATAATTCCTCGCGTAACACTAACTTTCTGATTCTAAATTGTTTTCACGGAGGAAAATATGAAAAACTCTTTTTTGGTAAGCGCATTTGCTTGCACTGTCCTGTTAACAACAGGGGCTGCGTTTGCGGCTGCGCCGGCAGACATGTCAATCAGCAATAATTCATTTGATGTAAGTAATGGTTATATCCACAACATTGCAAGTCCTTATCCATTAGGACCCAAATCTTTTGAAGCAATTCCTTGGGCTAAAATGACGGAACTGTGTCATGGCGCAACACCGCGTGCAACGCTCAAAGGTTCGGATTCCTGTTCTATTGATGTTTACGCGACATACAATTCAAATCCAAAATTGATTCATGTTGCGACGGTAACGATGTTTTTAAGCAATGGTGATATCGTCAGTATCGTTAATGCCCATGGTTATCAATACGGATTGCAAGTCGTTTCTACAGCACCAGGTCAATTTGAATTAGATATGATTCAATCCTGATGTTATCCGCAATGTAACAATATCCCCCTTTTTTCTAGGGGGATTTTTTATATTTATTTAACCTCTACTGCTTCTACTGATCGATATCTCGTACTATCTTTCGCATTCGCAACAACAAACCCTTTTTTCCGATACGTGCAACTATCACAATTGCCACACGCTTTTCCATCCGCTGTTGCGCGATAACAGGAAACGGTTAGTGAATAATCAACGCCCAAACGCAAACCTTCTGAAATAATTTCCGCTTTACTGAAATGAATTAAAGGTGTTTCAATTTTAATGACTGCACCTGCTGCACCTACCTTTGTTGCTAGATTGGCGAGATTTTGAAAAGCGGTCATATAGTCTGGTCTGCAATCAGGATAACCTGAATAATCGACAGCATTCGCACCTATAAAAATCGCGTTCGCTTCTAAAATTTCTGCCCATCCCAATGCAACCGAAAGAAATATGGTGTTACGCGCAGGAACGTACGTAATAGGAATATTTTTTTCGCCGTCAAAATCAGGAACGACAATGGCATCATTGGTTAATGCAGAACTGCATAAATTGCCAATCGATAAATTCACAATTTCATGACGAGCCACATTAAAATATTGTGCGATATTTTTGGCGGCGACTAATTCCGCATTATTTTTTTGCCCGTAATCAAAACTCAACGCATAACAAGAAAAACCTTGGTCTTTAGCGATCGCTAAACAGGTTGTTGAATCCAAACCGCCCGATAATAAAATAACTGCTTTTTTCATAAGTGCGGGGATTTTATATTTTTCAAATAAAAAAATCCAGTGGATAAAAAACACTGGATTTTTGGTCTACTGTATTTTTAAATTTTATTTACGTGTTGTATCACCACCCGTACGACCGCCTTGTCCTTGTTGGCCTTGTTGGGGGTTTTTAGGGTTATTCCACTGTTGTTGCTTCTGTTGTCCAGGTTGAGTCTGTGGTCGTTGTGGCTGCCCTGGGGTAGTTGTTTGTGTTGGCGTCACTGGACGAGATTGACCCTGTGTCCGTTGTTGCCCAGGATTAGTAGGTTGTGTTGTTTGTTTTTGACCCTGATTTTTCGTTCCATCTTGATTCAAATGATTACCCATATGTCATCTCCTTAATGTTTAGTTCAAATACCAGCCTGTACATTATATCAACAGCTGAAAAAAACTAACATGTGACGACTGATCAATCGTTAAACAGAAAATAGTCCACAGATTCAAAAAATTGTGATTGGAAAAAGCGTTCTGCGTTCGCTGAACGTGGGCATAAGCGCACAGACGTTTCAGTAATGGCGCACAATTTAAAAATAAAACTCTTTTCTAATCAATGTTCAATTAAAAGTGCAATGACAATTTTAGAAACGGTCCTTGCAGGCTATAGTTGCTAAGTACATGGTTCATTGAAACGACATAAACGCTACCGGTGCTAAGCCCTTTAGTATCCACCAATGTTCCAGGTAGATATTGACTGATCGCATTCAGATAAATAGCAGCCTGATATCCAAGCGCAATCGTCAATATTTTTGTGTCCTCAAAGGTATGCCTGTAATCGAAACCCAATTGAGTATCGAAACCAGGTACAACGCCGAAGACATGTTTATCAGCAATGTATTGCGCATTCGGAACTGAATACCCCTGCGCTATCAATGTTTGTGAAGTTCCAAGGTAGCTGGTATTGGAATCCTCAGTTCCCATCAATAACGACGCCGCACCTTCACTGAGAAAACCAAAACCACACTGCATGTTGTAATCAGCATTAAATCCAAAACGCGGGCCCGCTCCACTGAATCGAGAATTTTCATATTGCGTCACACTAAAAGGACCGGGTGTTGTCAAAGGAATACTCCCCTTTGCAGCAACAGAAGTCGCTGTTCCCGAATAGGTATCCGTTAAATTTTCTTTCAAAAAACCCGTATTTAAACCACCAAAAAAACGCACATCAAAATGCTGACCAAAATCGAGGTGTTGACCAAAATCTACATTAACCAAATCCGCTTTAAATTTTGCAGCACCGCTTGCAGTGCGAATATTGGATCCATCAGGACCGATATCATAATCGGGGCCAACAAAATCACTGGCGCTCGCTGCTGTAATAGAAGCGCTTGTTGTATCACTTTCAAAATGAGTCCAACCCACATCAATATCTTTTCCGGCCGCGTGTCGAAATGCATAACTCATCTCTAATGCAAACGCAGGATCAAATGATGGATTAAGCTCTTCTTCAGTCCACGAAGGTTGCAAAAGCGGTAATGCTTTATTGTAAATTGCATAATTAAGATTGCTCGCACCGGCTCGCAGAAATAATGAGGTGACACTGAGCTCAAAACCTGGTTTCAAGCGAGGAACAGAAAGGCCGATGTTTATGGTGTCATTCGCAAGTGGCGCATTCGCGGCGGCTAAAGTGGACGCAGAACTGAAGATGATCCCAAGCGTTGATAAAATACACAGCAAATTACTTTTTTTAAGCATGGGAGAAATCCTTTTCATTGTGATCCTAGAAAAATTTAACACAGTTAGACTATATTTTTTTTAAAATGTCCGCAAGATAATTTTTTTTATACTTTTTCCCTCTATAAAAGAGAAAGTGTGATCGAAGAAGCGCCAATACCCGCCGCAACGGCAAGCCACCGGATGCCAAAATTGGAAATAAAAGTTAACAAGACAATATCGCGAAAGCCTAAGATTTTTTTTGCGGCATCGGGTAACATTGTCATTCTCACATGGCAGATTTGGGTGACAATTGCGGTTTATTTTCAGATTTTTTTTGCAACTCTGCCATCATTCTAACAGCAAGATAATAAGACGCCCAAGTAAAAAAACCTGCGTACGGTATTTTTTTCACAAACATATTAAATCCATTAAGATTATCCGATGCAACATATAACAATGCTGATATAAAAATAGGGAATGTGTTTTTCTTTTGTAAACAAGCAAGAGTAAACATGGCAGACAAAACAGCGCTATAAAGGGGAATCGCACACTGAATGACGCCTGATGTTTTTGTCATAAGATATGACGTAAAGGCTATACCGTAAAGCGAAAAAGCAACAATGCCTAACGCTTTGGTTAAATTAATATCTTGTAACCGAATGCAATTTTTCCTCAGAGAAAAGATATAAAAAAAATGTCCCATTAAAAAAGCGCCCATGGCGGGCAAAATAAGAGTATCACACTCAAATGCACCATCGCCGACACAATGGGAAGCGAGCGACATCACCGTTAACGTGGGATAGGGTGAACCACTGGTTTTATAGGCATATAACGTCAATAATGCGGTGCTACTGACCTTTGCAAGGACGGCATGGGCATCACCACTTTCGCAATTGAACCAATACCACAGCGCAAAAATATAAGACAAACGCAAAATATTTTGATGGTTCTGCAGTAATCCTTTACGCATACCTTTCTTCCTGAAAAAATCGATAGATTTAGTGTATCATTGCTTTGTACGCAACAAAAAATATGAGGTAGCGAGTGATGATATGACTGTGGTGTTTTGAGTGGAGTGTGAATGTCAGGGATGACGTTCTACAGCCGGAAGGGATGTATTCACGGCGTCTCCACGAGAAATACCACGGTCATATCATCCAACGAGCGGTTGAATATAAAAAAGGAATAATGACCGTGAAACGGATTGTATGTATTTTTATTTTATTGTTTATCAGTATCTCTGTTTTGGCAAATGTTCATGCACCCTTAATAACAGCAAGCATTCAACAAAAATTAACACCCGATGATGCGCTGCATCGTTTGATGATTGGCAACGAACGTTTTGTTGAAAATAAAAGACAAAACAGTGATTTTTTAAAACATGCTCGTTTAACTGCTAAAAAACAGCATCCCATTGCGATTGTTTTAAGTTGTATTGATTCGCGCGTACCACCCGAAATTATTTTTGATCAAACCGTCGGAAATATTTTTGTCACGCGCGTTGCTGCCAATGTGATTAATAAAGATGTGTTAGCAGGAATGGAATATGCAACTAAAATTTCTGGCGCGAAATTAATTGTGGTACTAGGGCATCAATCATGCGGCGCTATTAAAGGCGCATGTGACAATGTGAAGCTGGGAAATTTAACGCAATTACTTCAAAAAATTCAGCCCGCCATTCAGGATGCCACACACTCATTTGGAAAAAAGGAATGCGATAATCCCCACTTTATTAACACCGCCGCTGAAGATAATGTGCAACGTGTTGTGAATTTAATTCCCGAAGAAAGTCCCGTGATACGGCAATTAATACAGCAACGTCGCGTTAAAATTATCGGGGCGATGTATCATTTGCATAGTGGGAAGGTTATATTAATGCATGTTTTGTAATGCAGTAAAATATAGACTACTTTGATACCCTGGCGAATTTTTTAATGTCGCAACATGTTTCACATCAAATAACATATCGTCGGATAACGATATGGCTTGATTCAATTTTCCCGGCTTGGGTATATGCAAAAAATCAACCTTTTTTGCGATGATTTTTATTTTTTGATCCGTTTCTTGAATATCACCTGAAATAAATAGCAGCATACCCAGAAATCCAAAATGATGAATTCGAAAAAAATCTTCATCGTTGATATGAACATAAAATAATTCAGATTGGTTTGTGTTATTCGAATTATCTTCATATTGCCGTTCCAACAAAATACATTGGCAATCATTGATATCCGGTATTGCTTTTAAATAACCAACCAACGTTAATTGACAATCAGTGTTCATATTCACTTCCTTCCTTTTGTGATTATACCCCGCAGGCGAAAAAGTATAATAAATGATACCTATTTAAGCAATAGGATTATATAAAATACAAAACAAACGCTTGTGATCGCGTTGGGATTATATATAATTCAAACCCATGTGGCGCAGGTTCTATCTATGACCTTAAAAATAAATCTTGTCAGTTTCATGAAAAATAGAAAAATCTCAATTAAAGATCTTTCTATCGACACTGGAATTTCTGAGCCAACGTTAAAACGACTACGAACGCAGCCTGATGCAAATCCAACGCTCGATGTACTGATACGTCTATCAGACGCACTCAACGTGTCTGTGAATGAACTGATTGAACAAAAAAGTGGAATGCCTGTTTTTTCTTACCCTGAAAAAATAAATCTGCCTAAAGGATCATCTGAATTTATGATCATTTTTACACAAAATTGTTTTTCATTTAAAGCGGGCAGCAAAGCGATATTTAGAAAGTATGCAGCGAATATGTCCATTACAAAATATATTGTTAATAAACAAGGGAAATTATTTGAAAAAATAAGTGATGACCAATGGCTTTTTAGGGATGAAGAACATCACAATTATTCCGTGAATAAAAATTTTATTTTTGCGGTTATTTTGAAAGAATTATACGAGGTTAGTTATGTTTAAATATTCCGTATCAACGCAATTCAATCGATCTGATTTTATATTAGGTTTTTTATCGATGACCTATGTCACGATGGTGGTTTTATCGATTGTATTGTTCGATCAAATACTGCATTTTTCGCTGTTTGGAATGCCAATGACGTTATCTGGCGCGGTGGTGCCTTATGTTTTTTTATATCCGATATCGTTTATTGTCTTGCGTGTGTATGGATTGCGACAGGTTAATAATATGATTGCGTGCATGATTTTGGTGTCACTGTTGTTTGTGTTAATGGCAACGCTGGTTGCAAAATGGTCGTCAAATACAACTGGCATACATGATATTTTGATGAGTTCAATCAAAATGTATATCGCCGGTTTTATTGGCATGCCTGCGGGAATTTATACGAGTTTTCTAGTATTAAAATGGTTTGCAAAAATGAAAGTGGGTTTTAATGTTTTTTCATTGACGATTGCAACCATCGTGGGTGAAGTGATTAATACGGTGATTGTATTTCCCGTTGGGTTTCACGGTCAATATTCGTTACCTCAAATTATCGGCGCGATTATTCTCGATGCATTGATATTTAAAATCGTGATGGGTGCGATACTCGCTGTTGTTGCAATCATGATCATTCATTTTCTGATTAATAAAAAAGTATATGGTGTGCAAGAAAAATGATGAAAAAGGTGTATCAGAAATTTCTGGGTTTTTTTACCAAGTTTTTTAAGATGTTTGAAGAAAACAAACAAATTAATTTTATTCAATCCATCGGAAAATGCGTCGATGGCTACGCAACCGTTGAGGTGATGCCGATAGGTGCAAATCAAGTTTGTACGTTATTTCCTCATCAAATTATGGATCAGCCGCTGATAAAAAAACAGCTTGTTCCAACGGATGTAAAACTGGTCAAAAGTTTGTTGATTGCTGAAGGCGATATTTTTATTGAAGCCAAAGAATACCGCGACAATGATGAATTTTATTTTTTGCGATCTTTATTGGATCAAGAAAAATGGACATTAACTCGCGATCAAATAGAAAAACAGATTGATATTTTGCAGCGAATTAATAAACGGTTTTTTAGGTTTGTGTTGAGTGAGAGGTTTTTTGGTAAGTAATGGGGGGATGATGTACGAAAAAAGAATTATGATTGATGAGAAAATTGCGGGGATATTAACTTATCCGTCCTGCGAGTTAAAATCAACATCGCAATTACCAGCAGTGTTGATGCTGCATGGATTTGGAACAGACAAGAATGAAGTTGCTAATTTTTATGGCGATATTGCTAAGCAATTAGCGGATAACAATGTAATCAGTTTACGAATTGATTTTCGGGGTTACGGCGAAAGCTCAGGAAAAGCTGAATGCTTGTCAATTGATGACATGCTTGATGATGCGATAAAAGCCTTTAATCATTTGGTTACGTTGCAATCTGATCCAAAAAAACTGGGCGTAATTGGTTTTAGCTTAGGCGCTGCAATTGCGCTTCTCTTAACTCAAAAAGTTTCATTTCAACAACTCGCGTTATTATCACCGGCTGTTAATTTATACGATGACTTTTCTGGATTCCTTGGACAAAAAACGATGGAAAAACTTGCAAATTGTGAGAAATCTATCAAAGTTGATCTTGTTTGGCGAGAAATCAATATTGGAAAAGATTTTTATATGTCCTTAAAGCAATGCGATCCACTCTCTATTGCAGCAAAATTTAATGGAAATTTATTATGCATTGCTGGTGAAAAAGATTTTTCAGCAGGCAACGTGAAGTTGATCTGTGAAAAACTATCCTTGGCGAATAGTACAAAAGAAATTATTGCTGACGCTGATCATGTTTTCAATATTACTGGGTTACCAAATTTAGCAACAAAAACAGCTCAATGGCTATCGTTTTTTTTACAGTCAAAATCGACGGATAGTGATACAACAAAAGGACACAAATGCTCATTGTGAGGGTGCAGCTGTAGCGCGATGTAAAAAGTTCTCCGGAAAATATAACTTCGCAAGAGCGAAGCGTGGCACTATTACTCACGCTGAACTGACAGAAGCCAATGCAAAGTTCGCGAAGCGAACGTAGCATGGCGTTTTGCAGCGAATCCACTGCAAAACGCCGCATTTCGTATTGCTGCGCAATACTTCATGCAGGCTTCTCACGCGACATTTTGCTGGTAAATATTCGATTAAACCTGTATTTTTATTAAGAATTAGGGTAAATATATTATTTTGAGGTCGTAAGGTTTTCATACTATCCATCCAGGTTGATGTTAATTCATTGCTTTGGATGGAGCCGCGCGTGAAGTTTTCACGCCATACATCATGATTGATATTAATTAATGTCGACGTTATTTGACGTGGAAATAGGCGTGAAAGTTGTGTCACGTGAAAACGGAACAAGCGATCCTGGGTTTTGATTTTCCTCATTCTCGAAAAATACTAGATTACAATACCACGCCATTTTTTCGCCTTGCTGCTCAATAATATATTTCATTGTCAATCCTAAAAAATCGGGGTTCCAAATACAACGCGCGCTTTTTCCACGCGTCCAAAATTTTTGATCAGGAATATCAGGATGATATTTTTTCAAAAATCGCGTTGCAAAAGATTTAATTTTTGTGGTAACAGTCTTTGATTTTTCTAACGCACGAAGCAAAATATGCACATGATTTGAGCGTACATGCGCAGCATATAAACGCCACTGATAATACTCACATGCTTTGATAATACTGTTTAACACTATTTTTCTACGCGCATCGTCTAAAAGAAACTGATCATCACGCAATTTGTTTCGCATTCTTTCGGCAATTTGCGCATTGGGTTTTATTCTGGGTGTGCCATATTTGTTTTGATCACGGCTTACACTGCCACGCGCATCCGCATGCACCCAACTTCCATAAGTAGTGAAAGTAATAAAATAAGCAGATGGGAAGGTATCGTTACTCATGTGCACACGATATCAGTACGCATTATTATTTCAATACCGGGTTTTTGTATTGGATCGCTTGTTCCGTTTTCACGTGACACAACTTTCACACTTATTTCCACGTTAAATAACGTCGACATTAATTAATATCAATCATGATGTATGGCGTGAAAACTTCACGCGCGGCTCCATCCAAAGCAATGAATTAACATCAACCTGGATGGATAGTATGAAAACCTTACGACCTCAAAATAATATATTTACCCTAATTTTTAATAAAAATACAGGTTAACCGAATATTTACTTTTGTTGTTGATAATCTGTTTTTGTAGACGGATTTTTACATCGTGCTGTAGGCACAACCTTATTGTGATAGTTTTTCTTTAATACGATCTAAAAAATATGAAATTTTTTGTTCGTTGATGAGTGACGATGGGTAATTAATATTTATGAATTGTCCATAATTCTTTAATTGGCTTAATTGCACAGTAAAAGAATCATGGGTTCCCATATACGCTTGTGCATTGACTGATAAATGCAATTCGACAAGTTGAAATGGTAAAATAATATTTCGATCTCTCATTATTGTATCGATAGCGCCCGCATTACTGATGCATATTGTAGGTTCCTTTGAAATAAAAGATTTTGAAAAATTAAAATTATTTTCTCGCTTGTTAATTTGCTCAGTTAGTATATTCAAATTTGAAATATATTGTTTTTTCCTAAAATCTGAGCGCATTTGAGATTGTAAAAACTGCACTGTTTCTAGGGTATTTTCAGATATTGCCTTCTTCCATTGAAAATCAATCCACGATGTATGAAATTTTAGTGGAAAAATTATAGGATTATTTTTTTTAACTCGTAAATCAACAGGGATTGAAACATTAAAGTAATTGGTATCAAAAACATCAGATGCCACTTGTAGAATATTAGCATAGAGGTAGGCATTTAATGAAAACCCCGAGATTTTTGCCATATTTTCAATACGCTTTACTGCTGCCAAATCAATTTTGATGCTTTGGATTTTAGTGACCGCACTTGGATTGAAAGCATATCCTTCTGCTAATCTTGAGTTAGGTTCCGGTATAGTAAAATCCCTTAATAGATTTTTGAAATTAGGCGATGACGACGCATCCAAGTCACAATAAAAATGCAGTATTCGTAACAAAAAATGAATTCCCGAAATACCATCACCCACAATATGGTGAAAGCATAGTACAATGTATTGAATATTTTTATTTTTTAGAAGTATGATTCTTGCAAGGACTCCATTATCAGAAAAATTCTTAGCTAATTCAGTTTCTGCAACTGTCTGCCAATTTTGATCATGCGTTTCACTAACGGGCATTGCTTCATTTATTTTTATAAATCCGCATACATCGCGTGAAATCGAGTATTGCAGCATTTCTTGTTCTGATGATGCTAATTGAACTGATTTTTTTAATCGATCAATTTCAATATCTTCACTGACTCCAGCTACAATAATGCAATTATGCGGAGATCCTTGACTTAATATCCATGAGGAATATTCATTTGTGTTGAAGTTTTTAATTGGCATATTAGATTTTTTTAATTAAAAATTTTCAATTTTGATTAAACAATGCAGCATACTGCTGCACCAACTCAATCAAATCACCGGGTATTTCATCTCTTTTTAAAAATCCTTTGTTAACGCTATCACTCTCAAATTAAAAAATTTACACCCGCTGCTCATATAAATGTTTTTGAAAAAAAAACACAGCAGTAAAAACTTTCGTTCTCGCTAACGCTCGGCTTCTAAAATATTGACTGGTGTGTGCCACGTTATATATCTCACTGATGACATACTGCTGTGTGAAACAGGTATCCCGTGCTCATCGCTCCTTGCATGTCTTTTCTGTACGGCACCCCATTCAAACAAGCGCAACCTCTGCTGAGATCATTTCTGCTTGCTTTAAGACATTTTCAGTCGCGAGCAATTGCATATCGGGCGGATAGCCGAATTTAGTCAACGCTCGTTTTACCTCGACACGAATTTTCGCACGCACACTTTCTTTAATGGTCCAATCAAGTGAAGTATTATTTTTGACCCTTTCCGCCAAAACAACAGCCAATTCGCGCAGCTTATCTTTACCCATAACATCCACCGCGCTATTGTTATTAGCAACCACGCAATAAAACGCATACTCATCATGACTTAAACCCATTTTCTGATGATCTGAATCCATAGATCGAATATCTTTGCTTAATTTAATTAATTCATCAATCACTTCAGCTGCGGTTAGAATTTTATTTTGATATCGTTTAATGGATGCTTCTAATCGCTCAATCAACGTTTTACTTTGAATTAAATTTTTTCTGCTACGCGATTTTATTTCATCGTTCAACAATTTTTTTAATGTTTCGAGTGCAATATTTTTATGCGGCATGTTTTTAATTTCAATTAAAAACTCTTCAGATAAAATCGATAAATCCGGTTTTTTAATGCCCGCTGCATCAAAAATATCAATGGTTTGATGTGACACCAATGCACTATCAATAATTTGACGAATCGCGGTTTCAGAATCAACATCACTTTCACCCGAATCTCTCGATTCGAATTTCACCAAACGCGCTTTGACTGCTTGAAAAAAAGCAACTTGATCTTTCATCGCAAGCGCTGTTTCATGTGGAATGCTGATCGCAAATGCACGTGATAACGCGGTCACTTGATCGATAAAACGTTTCTTACCATTGTCTAAACTCAAAATATGTTCTTCAGCGGATAAAATCAGAGATAATTTTTGTGATGTATTTGCCGCAAAATAAGGCATAAAATCAAAACCGTAAAATAATTGTGATACGTTTTCCAATTTTTCAAGCATCAATGAAACGGCTTGCGCTTGTTCACTCACCGGATCGCCTTTGCCACCACTGTCTGCATAAAACGATAATGCTTTTTTTAAATCTGATGCAATCCCCAAATAATCAACGATTAATCCCGCTTGTTTATCTATGTATACGCGATTCACGCGCGCAATGGCTTGCATGAGATTGTGACCTTGCATTGGTTTGTCGATATATAACGTATGTAAACAAGGTGCATCAAAACCGGTTAACCACATATCACGCACGATCACGAGTTTTAATTCATCCTCAGGATTTTTAACTCTGCCTGCTAATTGTTGGCGTTGATTTTTAGTTGTATGATGCCGCGCCATTTCAGGACCATCGCTTGAATCTGCAGTCATCACCACTTTAATCGTACCTTTATCTAAATCATTGCTGTGCCATTCGGGTTTTAATTTAATAATAGCGTCATATAATTTAACAGCTATGCGACGCGACATGCTGACAATCATTCCTTTGCCTGGCAGTGCTGATTGACGCATTTCAAAATGCTGCACAATATCATTGGCGATTTGTTGAATACGATTGTCACTGCCAATGAGTGCTTCTAATCGCGTTGATTTTAATTTAATACTTTCAGATTGCGGTAATTCCTCTTTTTCAAACGTAGATTCTAATGCTGCAATGAGTTTTTTTCCTTCATCGCTCAACGATACTTTTGCCAAACGACTTTCATAAAAAATGCGAACCGTTGCGCCGTCTGAAACCGCTTGCGCAATATCATACACATCCACATAACCACCAAAAACAGCCGGTGTATTTTTATCAGTACCTTCAATGGGTGTTCCCGTAAAACCCAAATACGTTGCATTCGGCAGCGCATCGCGCATATATTTTGCAAATCCGTACACCACTTTTTTTCCGATTATTTTCCCTTGATCGTCTTTATCATCGACTGTTTTAGCTTGAAATCCATATTGTGTTCGATGCGCTTCGTCTGCGATCACGACAATATTTTTGCGATTGGATAATTCGTCATACACATTACCCTTATCCGGTTGAAATTTTTGTATGGTTGTAAATATGATGCCACCGCATTCGACTTTTAATAGAATTTTTAATTTACGACAATCGTCGGCTTGCGCGGGATTTTCACGCAGCAATTGTTTGCATGCTGCAAACGTATCAAACAACTGGCCATCTAAATCATTACGATCAGTGATAACCAATATCGTTGGATTATTTAATGATTTCACAATTTTTGCCGCAGTAAATACCATCGACAATGATTTACCTGAACCTTGGGTATGCCAAATCACACCACCCTTGTGATCACCCTTTTCGCTCGATGCTTTTATGACAGATTCAATGGCTTTATTGACAGCATAATATTGATGATACGCCGCAACTTTTTTTATTGTTTCCACTTGTGTGATTTTAGTGATGGCGTCTTCTTTTTTCGTTTTTTCAAATACAATAAAATTTTGAATTAAATCAAGTAAGGTTTTTTTATTCAACATGCCGTTAATGACAGTTTCAATTTGACTGATGTTTTTCGCTGCATCTGTTTTGCCATCGATAGATTTCCATTGCATAAAGCGATTGTATTTTGCAGAGATCGTACCCACAAGCGCGTCCAATCCATCGGAAACAATTAATAGCGCATTGTAAATAAATAATGAGGGAATAGTGTCTTTATACGTTTCCAATTGGTGATAAGCCGATTTGATCGTTGCGTTTTCATCGGTGGGATCTTTTAATTCAATCACAACAAGCGGCAAGCCATTTATATATAAAATTAAATCAGGTCTTTTTTGATGGTGATTTTCAATGATGGTTAATTGGTTGACGACATGAAAAATATTGTTATCCGGATTATCAAAATCAATTAATGTAACGTAATCGCCGCGTTGTTCGTTGTCTTTTTTTATGGTGACGTTGATGTTTTCGGTGAGCATGCGGTGGAATGTTTCGTTGGCGTCGATTAAAGGTGATGAGTGGATGCGGTGGATTTGTTGGAGAGCGTCTTCGCGTTGTTGTACTGGAATACCTGGGTTTAATCGAGCAATGCTCGATTTTAAAATAGGATCGAGTAGTATTTTTTGATTTTCATTTTGCTCGCGAAGTTCTTTGCCGCTGATGTATTGATAAGCGTGGTTTTGAAGGAGTTCGAGGGTGAGAGATTCGAGGGTGGATTCGGTTATAGACATTTTATAATCTCAACAGTTTTAAAATTTCATTTTATTATCAACAGCCATTGATTTCGGGAATTGGATTACCTGTTTTTTTCAAATATGCATCAGATATAGCCTTTTTTATTTTTATCAAAAGTGGGTCAAAGACATCAATATGAAATATTTGACTATAAGCAACCGAAAAAACACTACCATCATTTTTTGTGTATTCTCCAGAATATAAAGATCTATATTTAGATTTTGACGCGCTTACCAGATCTTGATGACATAAAACATAATTTGTATATTTACAGATTTTTTCGTGCTCAATAGAATCTTTTTCTTCAAATTCATATGCTTTTAGTGTGATTTTATAATGTCGATATTCATTCTCCCATACAGCACTTTGAAACAAACTGCGATATAAAACACTTGCAAATTTTGTGTGGTTTTGTGAAAAATTTTCAATACCAATTCCATAATCAGACATTGTACTTACCAAGTTGATATCAGATAAAATTTTTCTAAAACTCACAACTTGATGTAAAATATCACTCACGTAATTTGCGCGAGATAAAAGCATTTTCAAGGTTGATTCTGAAAAAACCTCTAAATTCTCGATAGTATTTTTTTTCTTTTTCATCTTCATGATGATAAACTTTTTTATTTTGATTATTAAACTACACATTCAAAAAAACCTAACTACCCATAAACTTTGATAAAAGTATTTTAAAAAATTTATCTTTATTGATGAATTATTGGCTCAATCACAAGAACAGTTGTTAAAACCACCAAAATCCATGTTAACCATTTTAAAGCTCGCGTATTTTTTGCTAAATTTTCATCAATAATAATTTTTAATTTTCTATCATCGTTTAATCTCGCTTCAAGATCACCGTATCCGCAACCATCAAAATTTTTCATTCTCGCTACAAATTCGTTATCAGTTTCTTTTTGATTCATTTTTATCACCATTATTTAATTGATAATGCACTACTCATCAGTTTTGGTAAAAGAATGTCTCGAATTTTTGTAAGCATATCAATTTGTATACAATTTAAAATCACCTTGTGATCAATGCTTTTAACCTCATTTTGAAATTTATCAATCAATGCAACAGGTGGAATAGTAATTTTAAAATTTTCAAAATCGCTTTTATTTATCGAACCAAAAACAGTTCCGGTTTCATTAAATTTTTTCATTTCTTTCATCAATGATTTAAATTTAAAATAAGTATATGTATAATAATTAGCATTATTTTTATATCGCAATGCAGCTACACCGCGTCCAATACAACATTTTTCAAATGCCATATTTTGTTCGCCAACCGGTGCTCTAACACTAATTAATGTATCAAATTTTTCTGCAACACGTTTTGGATCAGTTGTATAAATTCGATTTACAGGAAATCTAAAACCAAAATCAGCGTTTCCCTGAAACATTGGCATTCCATCAGATACTTCATTATACGAACCTCCTGGTGGTGACAATCCCATGGTTAAATCAAATTCATCGAAAATGCAGCCTACAAAAAACTTATCGTTTATTTCTTCCACAAACCACTGCCGAAATAACGTTTCCGCAAGCGCTTCGAGTGTTTTATTTTGGCGATGAAGTAAATCGATTTTGTCGTCGAGGGTGGAGAGGATTGAGGCGATAGATTTTTGTTCTTGTAGCGATGGAATTTCAAATCGATATTCTTTAATATTTTTTGGTGATGTATGTCTTATTGACGTCCCTGTTGAAGAACCAAGAATGAATCCCTGATACTCTTTTGTACGCATTAACCAATACAAATAATCAGGATAAACATCGTTCGAAATAAATTTCACCAACCCAATTCGCTGATTATGTAAAAATATTTTGCCATTCAACTCTGGAATCTTTGCCGCATATCCAAGCGTATCGCCTTCTTTACTTAGATCTGTCATTGTTACAACAAGATCACCATTTTTTAAAATGTAATTGTCGGGATATTCTCCGTCAAAATATTTAAATTTATCCGCTTTAAAACCACCGCCGATATAAAAATTACCAGGCGTTACAAGAATATTATTGGTGGTTTCTTTTGTAATGCCTTCGCCATTAAAAGCGTAACCGTGTTTTATATCAATCACATCACCTAGTTTTATTTCAAGCCATTTACTCATTTAACATTTGCCTTATTCAATCCTGGTACTATCACATAATTCGAATTCTGATAAGCCATTAAATTTTCTTTTAGGCCAGGAAAATCAAACAATTTTGGAGGTATTATTTCTGTATTTTTAGAAAATTCCGAGCCATGTGATTTGACATACCAAAACAACAACACAGAAAATAATCCCGACAGTGCGTTAATGACATTTTCTAAAGTTGATTCTTCAAATCTGCCTGCATGTTTGATTTTATTATTTGCAGTCCAAAATTCAGGGGGTGAATCTTTTGTAAAACCAAGCCAAGGCTTTATCAATTCTTTGTAGATAGGTATAGATACTTCGATGTTTAAAAAATCACTGTGATTCTTTTCAAGAAAATCAAAATACTTTTTTACCTCAACTCGATCATTTGAATTCATTGCGCAAATACGTTTTAAAATAATTTCGATTTCAGCGCATGCTTGCATAATAATGGATCGATACTTAATTGAAAAAGTATTATAATTATTTTTGTGAATTTCCACAAAATACTGTGTACTGATGAATTCTTCTTCCAGTGCTAAAAAACAACGCCAATTTAAGTTATCAATTTCAGACATAAAATTTCCAATTTTTTTTAATTTCACCGCCACTCAGTTCTCAAGGCATTTTGTCTTTGTAGTCACTATCACTCCAACTTCCATCATCTCATACCAAACACCGATCCATTCATGCTGCGCGGTCGCTGGCGCTCGCGCTTCCATCGGCTCATACGAAAATTTTCACCATCTCGAGGATATCCTCGAAATGGTGCTCTATTTTCTGACCGCTATTTTTACACGCTTCTTTTGCCCTTTCTAAAACGGAAGAAAAATGTCTATATTCTGAATATTCAAGCAGCTTTCCCAATTCTCGAGCCGACCAGTATTCTTCGCCTGGTTCAGATGCATGCTTCAATGCTTCAAAGGATTGATGTTCGCGATTCATTTAATTCTCCTGTTCATCATATTTGGAATATCATATTTTTATTCTCGCCAAATTTTCCAAAATCTTTTTATTCAAAATACTTTCTTTTTCCATTTGTGATTTTAATTCTGCGGTTAATGCGGCGAATTTTTCGGGGAAATTGAAATCGTCGTCGATGTCTTCGAGGCCGACGTAGCGGCCGGGAGTGAGGACGTAGTCGAGCTTGGAGACTTCGAGGATGGGGACGGATTTGCAAAAACCTTTAATGTCTTCATATTTTGTACGCGATTCAACGCTCGCTGACGCGCGCGTCTCCCCGGAGAGATCATCATTGCGCCAATCCCGATACGTACTCGTAATTTTTGCAATATCATCATCCGATAATTCCAATGTGCGGCGATTAATTAAAAATCCTAAATTACGCGCATCCATAAATAATATTTCATCGCGGCGCGTTTCTTTGCCGCGTCGTAAAAACCAGAGTGATGCGGGAATTTGCGTGTTCAAAAATAATTTTCCCGGAAGATTCACAATACAATCCACTAATCGTGCTTCGATTAACGCTTTTCGAATATCCCCTTCACCGGATGTTTTTGATGTCAACGCACCTTTGGCCATCACAAAACCGGCAACACCACGTTGCGGTTTTAAATGATATAAAAAGTGCTGAATCCATGCGTAATTCGCATTGCCGGTTGGCGGTGTTCCATATTGCCAACGTCCATCATTTCGCAATAATTCACCGCTCCAATCACTCATATTGAATGGCGGATTCGCAATAATGTAATCTGCTTTTAAATCGGGTAATGCATCATTTAAAAATGAACCTTCGTTATTCCATTTCACTTGCGAACTATCAATCCCGCGAATGGATAAATTCATTTTCGCCAAACGCCAGGTTGTTTGATTGCTTTCTTGTCCGTAAATCGAAATGTCATTGATGCGACCTTGATGTTCTTGCACGAATTTTTCGGATTGCACAAACATCCCGCCCGATCCACAACAAGGATCAAATACGCGTCCTTTATATGGCTCTAACATGGCAACCAGTAATTCTACAATCGATCGCGGCGTATAGAATTGTCCGCCCTGTTTGCCTTCTGCTAATGCAAATTCACCGAGAAAATATTCAAAAACATGGCCAAGCACATCTTGGCTGCGTGCTTTGGCTTGACCCATATTAATATTGCTAAATTCATCGATTAGTTTTCCCAAATTAACGGGATCTAAATTGCCGCGCGCAAATACTTTCGGCAACACACCTTTGAGAGATGGATTGTCTTGTTCAATAGCATCCATCGCATTATCAATATCGCGCCCAATTTCAGGCAATTTTGCGCGAGATTTTAAATAAGACCAACGCGCAATGGGCGGCACGAAAAATACATTCTCGGATAAATATTCATCTTTATCTTCGGGGTCAGCGCCGGTTTGTGTTTCAGATTTTAATTGCTCAAACAGTTCTTCAAAAGCATCTGAAATATACTTTAAAAATATCAACCCCAACACGACGTGCTTATATTCCGCAGCGTCAATATTTTTGCGCAGTTTATCCGCCGCATCCCAGAGTTGTTTTTCGATGGATTCAATTTTGTTGTTTTGAGTTTTCATGGTGAGTACATATCCCTAAAAAATAGTTGTGATAGGTTACTTCATCAGGGCGCTAATGACCAACAGAGTTGAATAGTGTGTGCCACGTTGCACATCTCACCAATGACATATCGTTGTGAAGCATGCGTGAAATCATGCGCACAGGTACCCCAAACTTTCTTGATCAATCATTGCAGCCAATTCAGTTTCTGTTGGCAGAATTGTTTTGTATTTTGATGCAAAAATTTGTTTGTTTTCTTTTAATACCGAATATTTAACAATCGTTTCGTCTTTGTCCGTGCAGAAAATAATACCTAAGGTTGGGTTGTCACTCGCGCTACGTTTTAATTCATCAAACATTCGCACGTACATATCCATTTGACCGATGTCTTGATGCGTTAGTTTTTCAGTCTTTAAGTCAATAATGACAAAACATTTTAAAAGATAATTATAAAATACAAGATCGACATAAAAATGTGACGTCTCGGTGCTTACACGCATTTGACGCGCAATAAATGAAAAGCCCTTGCCCATTTCTAAAAGAAATTTTTGTAGATGCGTGATAATATTTTTTTCTAAAATGCTTTCTTTACCGGTTAAATCGTCGGGCACATTTAAAAATTCCAGCACATACGGATCTTTAATAAATTCCGATAGATGTTGTTCTGCTGATTTTGATGGACACGTCGATTGATGTTGTGATGAAAGCAATCGCCGATAGTAACCGCTTTTAATATTGCGCTCTAAAAGACGAGAACTCCAGTTTTGCTGACTTGTTTCTTGCAGATAATAATTACGTTCTTCTGGGTTATCTAATCGCATAATTAAGCGGATATGTGTCCATCCTAAATTCCCTACGCACTGCGTAGAGAATTGCATAAAATTCGGGAATGTCGCATAAAACTGGCGGATATTCCATAAATTCGCTATCGAAAATCCTCTTCCAAAACAATCCGTTAAATAACGCGATAAATTTACAATGAGTTGTTCACCATAATTCGCTCGCTCCTTGCCATGTTGTTCTTGTTCAACGATACGTCTGCCGATTTGCCAATAGGTTTTCACCATCACAGAATTCACCGATCGATAGGCGGTATCACGCCCAGCACGGAGAATCTCACCAATATCCGTAAAAAATTGTTTTTCGATGGATTCAATCATGCAACACCGCGAATTCGACAGGTATAATGCGGAATGCAGCCGTAGCCGACAAATTTCGCTCTTTCGGTGCGATCGGGTAGCGTAAAATCAAACACGCCGATGCCGCGAACAATTCTGCCGTGATAGGTGCCTTCGGTTGCGCCAAACATTAATGGGCGATTGTGTTTGTCTTTACCTAAATACAACATCACATGCGTTACGGGTGGTTTGCGTCGTGTGTAATATGTGCCTGTCCAAAATAATAAATCACCGGGTTTTAATCGATTAAATTCAGGTGAATTAAAATGATGCACGTTGACAGGATGCAATCGACCATTTTTTTCTACCCACACATACAGAAGACTTGCATCTCCGGGAGCATTCATATGCGCGGTTTTTGCTAATAAATAATGAATGGTGCCTGAGCAATCCATGCCGCCTATTCTGGGATTGCTCGATCCAAAATGATAATTCAATTTTCGTTTTGATAATAATAATGCCTGCGAAATCAGTTTTTTTGTATCTGCAGAATCATGACGCGAACCAGACAGAGCAGACATCGGAATGGAGGGTGGATGCTCTAAAGTACATCCACAACTTAATATCAAGAAAATAAAAATACAGAAAAAGCTGGTGATACGAAGCATATTAAAATTCCCTTGTTGTGAAAAAGAGCTTTGTCACGACAATTTTTATATTCAACCGCTCGTTGGATGATATGACCGTGGTATTTCTCGTGGAGACGCCGTGAATACATCCGTATAGGCTTGGGAATGTCATCCCTGACATTCACACTCCACTCAAAACACCACAGTCATATCATCACTCGCTGCTTCATATTTTTTTGTCGTTTACTGAGGAAAAAGAGACAGCGAGATTACCACTCATTTTGAATTCTGGCGAGTATAAAATTATTGTAACTATTTCACCGATCAAAACTAGAATAAACCTCGAAGGTCCAATTTTGATGGGATTTTTTGTATAAAATGAAAATAAAGGCGCAGGCGTACTTGATTGGTACGTCGAGCATTTTATTTTTATTTTATACAAAAAAGACCGCAAAAGTGGACCTGTTAGTAAGGACGCTGAATGGTTACAAATTATCTTCTTATTTTTCAAACACATTCAGCATACAAGCAATTTCTGAAAAATAAGCTATATTTACCGCAATAAATGGCGTTGACATTTTTCGTAGGGGGTTAAAATGTTGCGTTTTAGTTTATTGTTATGTGGCACAGTTATCTTATCAATGATTGCTGATACGGGTGTTGCGTATACATCAAAATATACACACGACAGAAAACAAGAGCCGTCGCGCTATAACACGGGGACACCGAACAACAGCTCGAACGATAAAGGCTATGATTATTTTCCAAAATATCAAGACACCCATGGCAAACGCGTTTTTATTTTTGATCCGAATTATCATGCGTGGGCGGTGTATAACGAAAATGGAAAACGCGTGAATGTCGGCAAAGCATCGGGCGGAAAAATTTATTGTCCGGATACACATCATCGTTGCAGAACGATTGTTGGCACATTTCAAGTGATCTCCAAAGAAGGTGCGCATTGTATTTCACGCAAATTTCCGCTAAAAACACATGGTGGTTCACCGATGCCGTATTGCATGTATTTCAGTGCAAAAGGTTATGCAGTTCATGGTTCATACGAAGTGCCAGATGATGAAAATGCGAGTCATGGTTGCATTCGTGTCACGCCGGCTGCTGCAGAATGGTTAAATAAAAATTTTATGACGATGGGAACGACAGTGATTGTGTTACCCTATCGTTATAATGCGAATTAATATTATGCCATGCTCAACTTTTTTATGCGCGTGGCTCCTTTCACGTTCAGTTAATTAAGTTGAGAATGACATTAACATAAAGGATTTATTATGAAAAAAATCGCCGTCATTGTGGGTAGCCTTCGAAAAGAATCATGGAATCGAAAAATCGCTTTAGAATTAATGGCGCTTGCGCCCAATACCATTCAAATGGACATGATTGAGATTGGAAAACTGCCGTTGTACAACCAAGATCTCGATAATGAAAAACATCTACCGAAAGAATGGGCTGAATTTCGAAACAGTATGCGAGAAAAAGACGGCGTTTTATTTGCAACACCCGAATATAATCGCACCATTCCAGCGCCTATTAAAAATGCAATTGATGTCGGCTCAATGCCGTATGGAAAAAGTATCTGGGGTGGAAAAGCGAGTGCGGTGATCAGTGCATCGCCCGGTGCGATCGGTGGCTTTGGCGCGAATCTACAATTGCGACAATCCTTCGTATTTCTCGATATTTTATGCATGCAACAACCTGAAGCGTATATCAGCGGCGTTGATAAATTATTTGGCGCCGATGGGAAATTAAATGAAAATACAAAAAGCTTTTTGAAAAAATATATTGATGCGTATGCGGCGTGGGTTTTGAAAGTTACGCATTAATTTTATACGGACCACAAAACGTATTTTCATGATCGGTTGTATAAACATACTGTGTTTCACCATTATCGGTAATAATGCGTACTTCGCCGCGATTGGGTTTTCCATGCGTATAATGTTCAATCTTCGTCATGATATTGCCGGGTGAAAAATTTGTGGCGGCAGGATAAACGGTAAATTCAATACACGAATCATCATCTCCGATTAAACCGCCAGGACAACTGCCCGTCCATGTTTTTTCATAATAAGGATTTCCGCTGCCCGTTTGATTTGCGATTATTGCATCCAGAGTTGGTCTTAAATAAATCGTATAAATACCAAGATCATGATCGTAAAAATACATATCAACATTGGACAATGTGGGTGGCGCGCTACAATCGGCAAAAGTAATTTGCGCGAGGAAAATAAAAACGGTCAACAAATAAAATTTTTGATGATTTTTTTTCATGTAAACTCCTTGTAGACCGAAAATGCGAATGACTGAAGTGAACTTTTTGCATCCGCTCGGAATGTTGTGGTTAGGATGGTTTTCAGGGAGACGCCGTGAATACATCCCTGTAGGCTTGCTTGGTGTGGCATCCATGCCACACACACTCCCCTTAAACCATCCGTAACCCCAACATTCACTCGCTCCTGATAGTTCAACTCAGTCATTCACATTAAAAATCTCAAGTTCAGTTTTCCATGATCAAAAAAAATATACAATACCGTGTTTTTAGGTTTTGAAAACATAAAAATAAATCATCGAGCCTGCTAACCCCAAACCCAAAAAACTAAACGCCAGCAAATCAACACCGTCATGCACCAATAATCCCACGCCGCCACTGATAAAAAACGCAGCGAGCATTTGAAAACTGCCATACAGTGCGCCCGCGGATCCGCGTTTGTCGTGAAAAGGACTCAATGCTTTTGAAGTGCAATTCGACGTAATAAAAGATTGCGAAAACATCGTAAAAAATACGGAAATCATGATCACAACAATACTGACTTCTTTCATTAAGATAAAAAAAAGTAACCAAATGCCTGCGAAAATAAGAAAACCAAATCCGGTCAACAAAGTGTTTTGTCCGCCGATTTTTTTAATCAACACCGTATTAATAAATCTGCCGATAAAACCGGCGATGCCTGCAATTGCCGTTAGCCAACCATACGCCACTGGCGTTAAGTGAAATTGAATTTGAAAAATAAACGAACTCAGTGTTGCATAAACCATGCCAACTGCAACGGCCATCCCTGTCATAATCGTGCAACCCACAAACACTTTATGCGTCAACAAACTTTTATAATTGCGAAAAACAGTTAAAGGACGACACGCTTTTGGATTTTTATATTTGTTGGTTTCAGGGCAAAAAAATGCATACAACAATAACGTGAACGTTAACACAGCACCGAGCGTTACAAAGTTTGCTTGCCAATCAAACCAATGTTGAATATAGCCGCCCATCGCTGGCGCAAATAACGGCGATAAATTTAAAAACATATTAAAATAAGAGCCAATCACCGCGAATCGATCGCCTTGTAAAACGTCTGCAATAATCGTTCTACCTAATCCAATACAAACACCGGATCCAACACCTTGAAACAATCGCGTCATTAAAAATGTGTGGATATGCGTCGTAAATACCGCTGAAAAACTCGCGATTATTGCAATGAATAAACCTAAAATCACAATGGGTTTTCGACCAAATCGATCAGACAACGGTCCATAAAATAAAAGACTGACTCCCATTCCCAATAAAAAAATCGAAACAGATTGTTGAATATGCTGCTGGTCAGTATGCATAAACGTCATAATATGCGGCATCGACGCTAAATGAATATCAATACCCAGCATGCCGCAAATGCCAATCACCACGACGATAGCAAGCGTTTTAAATTCTTCGCGGGTGATGGAAAATTCTGGGTTCATGTTGAGATGCTTGAGTAAAATTAACTGTGTGATTGTAATATAGATTGAGGGAGATGATGTATAACTTTGTAGTGTGAATGTGCGTGTGAGTGTGCGATCAGATATTTTCTCACACTCACACTCACACCCACACTCCCATGTGCTATATTTACCGAAAATTCACCATAGGAAAATTCCTTGAAAATTGCAATTTTATCCAGAAACAAGGCGTTATATTCAACTCGCCGTTTGGTTGAGGCGGGGGCCGCACGCGGGCATGATATGCAAGTCATTGATTATTTGCGTTGTTATATGAATATCACGGCAGAACAGCCTTCGATTCAATACAAGGGCCATATTTTGGAAGGATTTGATGCCATTATTCCGCGTATTGGCGCAAATAGAACGTTTTACGGCACCGCCATTCTGCGACAATTTGAGACCATGGGCACGTATAGCATTAACTCATCGCTTGCCATCAACCGTTCTCGCGATAAATTGCGGTCGCAACAATTACTGGTGATGAAAGGCGTTAATATGCCACTCACGGGATTTGCTCACGCAGCCAACGACATTAACGACTTGATCGATTTGGTTGGTGGACCACCGCTTATTATCAAACTGGTTGAAGGTACGCAGGGTGTCGGTGTTGTGTTGGCTGAAACCCGTAAAGCCGTCAAAAGTGTTACGCAAACACTGCATGGATTACATGCCAACGTTATTATTCAAGAATATATTTCTGAATCAAAAGGCAGTGATATTCGTTGTTTTGTTATTGGGGGCAAGGTTGTTGCCGCCATGCAACGCATCGCTGCACCGGGAGATTTTCGCGCGAATATTCATCAAGGCGGCAGTGCAGAACCGGTTCGCATCAGCAAACTCGAACGTGAAGCAGCGATTAAAGCTGCAAAAATAATGGGTTTAGGTGTGGCTGGCGTTGATTTGATTCGTTCAAAACGCGGGCCCTTGATTTTAGAAATTAATTCTTCACCGGGATTGGAAGGAATTGAAAAAAGCACAGAAAAAGATATCGCGAGCGCAGTCATTCGGCATATTGAAAAAAATGCAAAGCCGATTGGTCCGCGTAGTCGATATCAAGGTTGACGAATGGATACGCATCAATTGACGATTAAAAATAGATTACTGATTGGGCGTGATGAATGGTGTGAATTACCCGATCTTCATATTCCCGCTATCAAAGCAAAAATTGATACCGGTGCAAAAACATCCGCATTACACGCATTTAATATCAGGCCTGTTAAAAAAAATCATAAACATTTTGTACGATTTGATATGCATCCATTACAGGGCAATGACAACACCATTGTTTCTTGCATCGCACCCTTGATTGATGAGCGTCACATCATGAGTTCCAGCGGTCATATAGAACATCGTTATGTGATTAGCACAGCAGTTGTCATCGGCGATCAACAATGGGAAATGCAAGTGACATTATCTAATCGTGATCCATTGCGTTATCGCATGTTATTAGGGCGAGAAGCATTGAACAGTCGTGTGTTAATTGATCCTAGTCTCAGCTGTCATCAGAAAAAAATAAAATATAAAAAAGCAATGAAACTCTATCATAACGTTTAATCATTTTGTGCTAGAATTTACGCATTGCTTCACAATGTTTGTGGGGCGTCATGTTTTATTCAAGGAGAAACACACATGAAAAGATTATTGCTTGGAGCGAGTATTATCGCTATCACTACTTTCGCAGGTATTGCGGTTGCTGCTGATGATCAAATGAATCAATCGCAACCAGCGGAAACTCAAAATGCGCAGACAATGCCAGCAACTGGAGCGCCTGAAGCTACAACTACTGCACCGGATGCAAATTTGCAAAACAATCAACAATCCGACATGGCTAAAGATAAAAATTTGCAACCCGCTCAACCCGGCGTAGCACAAGACAATAAGGATGAAATGCCAAAAGTAGAAATACCACCAGCAAACGAAGATGCTGCTCAACCCGCTCAGAAAAACGATTCAAATTACTAAGAGAAATTTTGGTATCGAAGAATCAAGATGCCGAATGGACAAGACTTAATCCATTCGGCGTTCAATAACAAGAATGAATTAACCTTGTTTTTTAACAGGTGCAGTTACTTCAGCTTTTTTCATAGCTTTGTGATGCATCATTTTTTTGCCGCACACAGTTTTGCCATGTTTGTTTTTCCAGCAATGATGTTTTACTCTCATATGATGTTTTTTCATCATGTGTTTTGCTGGTGCAGTTGTAGCAGGTGCTGCAGCTTCTTCAGCAGCAAAAACACTTGATACAAACAAGCTAGCCAAAAGAACGACAAGCCCTTTTTTAAAAATACTCTTCATCCGATTACTCCCTAAAAATAAATAAAAACCACTATACATGGCTGTACAGCAGTCCGTTGATTTTAAGATCGCTCAGCGAAAAAGTTATCTCAGTGACAACGGCCACAGCAATAAAACTTAATCCCCAAGTCAATCATATGAAAATATATCTTGGATAAGTGCTTCTGACAACAAAAATCTTTCATTTTTAACGTGCATTTCTCAAATAGGAAGTTTTTTTCATATTGCACACCTAAACTGGAATCAGTAAACTACGCATCTAACAATATAGAGCAAAGCAATGTCTTCTACTCGAAAAATATCAAAAAAGTCAGAATTAGAACCGCTTGATTTTGAAAAATCACTCAATCAACTTAATCAATTGATCGAAAAAATGGAAACCGGACAATTAAGTCTAGAGGCGTCGCTCAAACATTTTGAAGAAGGTGTTACCCTGATCAGACAATGCCAAACAACTTTAAATGCCGCAGAACAAAAAATTCAAATTTTAACGGAAAAATCAGGTAAAACAACGCTTACTGATTTTGAATCACCTGATGAATAGTTTTATTGATGCATTAGCCGTCTATCGCGAACGAGTAAATCACATCCTCAACAATGTTATTTGTTCAACGAAAAGGGCATCATTATTACGCGATGCAATGGCTTATTCTGCATTAAATAGCGGAAAACGATTAAGGCCCATTTTAGTGTATGCAACCGGTGTTAGCCTTGGCCAAACGCCAGCAGCGCTCGATCACGTTGCCGCAGCAGTAGAATGCATTCATTGTTATTCGCTGATTCACGATGATTTGCCTGCGATGGACGATGATAATTTACGTCGTGGAAAACCAACTTGTCATATTGCGTTTGGTGAAGCAACCGCCATTTTAGCAGGTGATGCGCTGCAAACATTGGCGTTTGATTTGTTAACGCAAAAATCCACTATTTCAGCAGAAATTCAATTAAAAATAATACAAACATTGGCGCACCATTCTGGCGCATCAGGAATGATTGCTGGACAATCGTTAGACTTAATCGCTGAAGGAAAAAAAATATCGACGAATGAATTAAATCAAATTCATCAATTAAAAACAGCGGCCTTAATCCGCGCCAGTGTTTTAATGGGTGCATTGGGTGCCGGTTGTAAAGATCAAACGGTATTGGAAACACTCGATCAATTTGCAACGCGTTTAGGCCTTGCATTTCAACTCCAAGATGATTTACTGGATATGACAGGCAACACAAAAAATCTCGGTAAAAATACAGGGCAAGATAGTAAATTACAAAAGGCAACCTATGCGATTTTAGTGGGCATTGAAGCAACGCAAGCGCAAATAAAAATATTGACGGATGAAGCAACGACCTTGTTGAAATCATTACCGCAAGATACTGTGATGCTTCAAATGCTGTGTGATTATTTGATGCGGCGTGAACAGTAACGTCATCAGCAGTTCCGCTCTCTGATTGTATGCGACAAAAATTTTTCTATACTATGCAATCCATGTTAAATTACTAAATTCGAGGACATTATGCCCATTTACGAATACCGCTGTACATCTTGCAATAAAGAGACAGAACTATTACAAAAGCTATCCGATGCACCTGCAAAAACGTGTCCGCATTGCCATCAAGATAATCTTGTCAAACAAATGTCGTCGACGAGTTTTCAACTCAAAGGCGGTGGTTGGTACGTCACCGATTTTAAAAATAAAAAAGAAAATACGCCAAAATCAACTGAAACGAAAACTGAGACAAAAACCGAAACAAAAGCAGAAGTAAAAACCGAAACCGCGAAAACAGTCGAGACAAAAAAGACTGAAAAAAGCGATTGAAGTATCGGCATGAGCTCGGTAACATTGCAACTTCACCGATCAAAACTAGAATAAACCTCGAAGGTTCAATTTTGATGGGATTTTTTGTGACCTGTACCCGTGAGGGTGAAAATAAAAAACGAGAAAAACATGCGTACAAAAGCAGCCAGCGAAGTCAATAATACTTTGATCAACCAATCCGTTACTTTGTGCGGCTGGGTTCATCGTCGTCGTGATCACGGCGGATTAATTTTTATTGATTTACGCGATCGCAATGAACTCGTGCAAATCGTTTGCGATCCCGCCAAAAAAACCACCTTTGATGTCGCGCAAAAATTACGAAATGAATGTGTGATTCAAATCACGGGAAACGTACGCGCACGTCCCGAAGGAACTGTGAATAAAGAAATTCCCTCTGGCGACGTTGAAATTGATGCGGTGAATATTGAAATATTAAATACCGCTGAACCATTACCCTTTAATGTCGATGATTATCAAGAAGTCGGCGAAGAAGTGCGACTCAGATATCGATATCTGGATTTGCGCCGAAAAGAAAATCAAATGCGTTTAAAAAAACGCGCGCAAATCGTGCGTTTTATTCGCCATTTTTTGGATGCAGAAAATTTTAATGACATTGAAACGCCCGTTTTAACCAAAACAACGCCTGAAGGCGCGCGCGATTATTTGGTTCCCAGTAGAAATTATCCCGGGAAATTTTATGCGCTGCCGCAATCACCGCAAATCTTCAAACAATTATTAATGATTTCAGGATTTGATCGTTATTATCAAATCGTCAAATGTTTTCGTGATGAAGATTTGCGTGCAGATCGTCAACCCGAATTTACACAACTCGATTTAGAAATGGCTTTTGTCACTGAAAGTGATGTGCAAGCGTTAATGGAAAAAATGATTCGGGAATTATGGAAAACGATTTTAAAGGTGGATTTACCAGCATTTCCACGCATGTCGTATCATGACGCAATGCGTGATTATGGTTCTGATAAACCCGATTTGCGCAATCCACTCAAATTAATCGATATTAAAGATTTGATGAAAACCGTGGAATTTAAGGTGTTTCATGGCCCTGCGAATGATATTGATGGACGCGTCACCGTTTTACGTTTACCTGCACGCGAATTATCACGAAAACAAATTGATGATTACACACAATTTGTCGGCAATTACGGCGCGAAAGGTCTCGCTTATATTAAAGTGAATGACATTTCAAAAGGCGTTGAAGGATTGCAATCTCCCATTTTAAAATTTATCCCTGAAAATACGGTCAAAGAAATTTTGTCTCGCACAAACGCTGACACTGGCGACACTTTATTTTTTGGCGCGGATCACACAAAAATTGTGTCGGAAAGTTTAGGCGCATTGCGTGATAAATTATGCAAAGATTTTAATTTATATACGCAACCCTGGGCGCCCTTGTGGGTCACTGATTTTCCAATGTATCAGCTCGATAAAGACGGGCAATGGGAACCGCTGCATCACCCTTTCACCGCACCGACAGAATCGGATATTAAAAAATTACGCGACAATCCGGGCGCATCCAATTCTCGCGCGTACGATATTGTAATGAATGGTTATGAAATTGGCGGCGGATCGATTCGTATTCATCGTTATGATATGCAGCTCACATCACTCGATATTTTAGGCATTAAAGAAGTCGAGGCACACGCAAAATTCGGGCATTTATTACAAGCGTTAAAATTAGGCGCACCACCGCACGGTGGCATTGCTTTCGGTATTGATCGCATTTGCATGCTCATGACCGACACGCAAAATATTCGCGACGTGATTGCATTCCCCAAAACACAAACCGCCAGCTGTCCGTTAACCAATGCACCGTCGGTAGCGGATTTTAAGCAGTTGCATGAACTGGGAATTAAAATTAAAGAATAATTTTCTCTTCCCATAATTGCTTTAAAAAATCTTTCCACGGCAATGCAATAATATTGCGATATTTTGCAGGAATTGGATCGCGACTCACCATATAATATTTTTTTAATTTTTTTTCTTCCATTAAATAATGTAAATTTTTAAAATATTTTTCAGATAATTTTTCAGTTGATTTTACTTCAATGGCTATTTCGTTACCTATAATGAAATCAACTTCATGTCCTTCGACGGTACGCCAAAAATACAATGGAAATTTTTTTCTGGTATAACTTAAATACGCGCGGAGTTCCATCGCAATAAAATGCTCGAATGCCTGTCCAAATAAATCTGTTTTTTCAGGTAATGTGGTGATACCCGCTAATTTATTTTTAACGCCCGTATCAAAATAATAAAAACGCGCAGTAGAAGAAGCTTTACGTTTTACTGAATGCAACCATGGTTCTACGATAAATCCGAGAAAAGTATCTTCTAAAATCTGGTAATATTCACGCAATGTCACGCTACTGACACCAGCATCATTGGCAATGGATGAAAAATTGAGTGTGTTTCCACTAGTCAAAGCAGATAATTGCAAAAAACGGCTAAATGCAGGTAGTTTTTGAACATGAGCTTCTGCTTTAATTTCCTGTTCAAGGTAAGTGTAAACATAAGCATCTAAATCTTCGACAGGTTCATCGCTGAGATATATCATCGGCAAACCACCGTACTGCAAATATCGATTCAAATTAAAATTAGGAATTTCATGAAACGTCAGTGGGAATAATTCCGCTTGACGCGCACGTCCCGCTAACAAATTCACACCCTGTTTTTTTAATTTTCGCGCGCTACTTCCTGTCATCAAAAAATGACATTTTTTCTTTTCAATCAAGCGGTGTACTTCATTCAGCAATTCGGGTACACGCTGTATTTCGTCAATCACAATAATTTTTTTATCGGATTGGAGCGCTATCATCGATTCCAACTGGCTAGGATTTTCCAAAAGCCGCGTATAACTCACGGAATGCAACAAATCGATAATATAAGCTTCGTCACCCAATGTTTTTTGTATCAATGAAGATTTTCCAGTTCCGCGAGGACCTAACAGAAAAAAAGATTTTTTTTTAACTAATTGTTTTATATCAAGAATTCTCTTTAATGGCATGATAGACTCTTAATTTATTTAAATAGATACTTTAGATTATAGCATATTTTTTAAGGTGTTTGTTTATATTTTATTAATTTTTGTACCTGGTAATGCAACATTAGTGTAGCAGTCACTCCCGCTTTCAAAAAAATTTTTATCTTTGAGGCGGGTGCACATTTGATAAAAAATCACGTATTATGATCGACATTCTGAAAGTTGAGGATAAGTTATGGCCGGCCATTCCAAGTGGAAAAATATTCAACATCACAAAGGCGCACAAGACGCCAAGCGTGGAAAAATATTTACAAAATTAATTCGTGAAATTACGACTGCTGCGCGCATGAGCGGCGGCGATGAATCCAGCAATCCCCGCTTACGTTTAGCGGTTCAAAAAGCGTTAGGGCAAAACATGACGCGCGACACGATTAATCGCGCGATCAAACGCGGCGCTGGCGGTGAAGATGATTCTAATATGATGGAATGCGTGTATGAAGGTTATGGTCCGGGCGGTGTTGCTGTTATGGTGGAATGTTTAACGGATAATAAAAATCGCACGGTGTCGGATGTGCGTCATGCATTCACCAAATGCGGCGGCAGCTTTGGTGCAACCGGTTCAGTGGCTTTTTTATTTTCAAAAACAGGATTAATTCAATTTCCCGCTAAAAGCGATGAAGCAAAAATTTTTGAAATTGCCATCGACGCTGGCGCTGATGATGTTGTCACGAATGATGACGGATCCATTGACGTCATGACCTCTTCAGATAATTTTGACAGCGTGAAAAATGCTTTAATTAAAGCACAGTTAGATCCTGAAAAATCAGAAGTCACGATGATTGCATCAACGCAATGTATGCTCACCGATGAAGAATTAGCGAAAAATATGGTGAAATTATCGGATATGCTGGAAGATTTGGATGATGTGCAAAATGTTTATTCGAATGCGGATATTGCGGAGGAGATTTTAAAAAAGTTATAAGTACCGCAAATGAATTTTTTTATTTCAACAATTTTTTGGTAATTTTTAATTCATCTAAAATAAAACGAGCAAATGGCGCGATATCAGATTTGGTATGCACCGTTTCAAGCGACTGAATATATTCTTTTCGACGCGCAACCTGTACCACACTCCATGAGTAGCCGCCAGAAGCAAGCATCGTATTTAAAATAAATCGCGCGATGCGACCGTTACCATCCATGTAAGGATGAATAAATACAAAAACATAATGTCCTAAAACAGCTCTCACAGAAGCTACTTTTTCATTTTTTAAACACTGGAAGAAAGATTCCATGGCATCTAGTACCGCTTCTTTGGGTGGCGGTGCATGTAAAGAATTTCTAATAAACACGCGATCGTTTCGATAACCAATCAATGCGCTCTCTGAAATAATTTTTGCACGCGCGCACGGTGCAAATAAATTTTGGTACCAAACAGATAAATCTTTTTCAACGCATACACCAGGCGATTTTCCCTTTAAAATTTGTTGTAGGGTTTTTGTGACCGATTGAAATGCTTCAAAATAGCCGCGCGCTGCTAATGCATTTCGATCTTTGTCGTCCTCAGCATATAAGCTTGGATTCCAGGCATTTTCTTGTACTTTTTGAATCAAACTTTCGCTGACTTGATACCCTTCGATAGACAATGAATTATAAGCATCGTACTCATACAATGCATTCACTTCTGCAAGATAGTCTTTTGGATTTTTTGGCAAACCCGTTTCTTTTGGAAAAATATCAACGATAGTTTCACGATATTTTTGCCACATTAATTCGATACGGGCAGCGTAAGGCGAGATAAATTGTTTTGTTTTTAAAAAAGAGGTTTTTTGTTCAAATGGATTAACTGGATTAATCACCATGCCGGCACGCTTTAAAAAATCTTTAATTTCTGATGCGTCGCGACGTAATTCAAAAAATTCAAACGCACCAATAATTCTTTCTGCCGCACTTCGATATTCACCGGTTAAAATAGCCTGTGTAATGCTAGACGCATCACGTATTGATCGCAATGCAATTTCAATATTTTCGCTGTATTTTCGAAAATACGTAGGAGAAACTTTACAGAGCGCATAAGGCAACGCCATCACTCGCAAACCGTTTATCTCTTTTGTTAACTCCGGAAAATTTTTATTATCAGCATAAACTAACAACGATGTTTTAAAAGGAAGTTGCTGCACACTTCCACCTTGTTTGACGATGACAATCACTTGCGATGGGATTAATGTTGCGCCAATCTGTAACTCCAGCGATGTTTCTGCTGACAAACAATAATGATTACCATATCGTTCATTTAAATACACACGTAAAAAATCCCACAAATTCGCATGCCAAGCTGCAGAGTCGCCTGGCGCTACATCGGGCCTAGACAAAACGTACCAGCCTTTTATAATCTCAAGCAGCCATTGTGAACGAACCAGTAACTCTCTGTCGGCTCGTGTGATCTCGCTAGATTTAACAATGCTAGCGTGATATTCATCAGCAACCGCTTTAACGCGTTCTAATGCGTCGCCTAGTTTACTGAGTCGTTCCATAAGGTGCTCCAAAAATTTACTCAGAAATAATGCTAAAAATTACTGAGTTATTATGTTATAATTTACTGAGTTATTATGCAAGAATTAACTGTGTTTTTAAGTTATCTATTTGATAAATAAAATAAAGAAGTCCGTGCGGTTTATAGTATATTGTGTTGTGCGGTTTATAGGTTTTCGTGTCAAAAGGATAAGGTAATAGATCACTCCGTAGATAGAAACGTTGATTTTGGTTATTCAGGCGTGGGTGCTTGAGCTGTTACAGGATAAGAGACTATGAATTTACTCACTGCTTTCGGTTTATTTTCTATCACCATTATGTTGGTTTTTTACGCGCTAGAGCATCGCAGTCATTGGTATACGTTTTGTTTTGGGCTGTCATGTATTTTGGCTTCTATTTACGGTTTTTTACAGGGTGCATGGCCGTTTGGTATTGTTGAACTTGCTTGGACGATTGTCGTTCTGAGAAAATGGCTAAAAATTAAAAAGCACGGCGGCCTTGTCTAAATACGACAGGCTACGCTTTTTTCACCGTCATAAAACCTGCTTTTGCATAATGTTGTATATTTTCATCGCGCGTTACCAATGTTAATAATTTGGTTCGTGCGGTGGCAACGATGATGCGATCGGCGGGATCAGCATTTAACCCATCAGGCAACAGCGTGCTTTCAATGGCAATCGTTGGCAACAACGGAATGAGCTCGATACCGGGCTGTAATAGGGCTTGGTCAATCCAATCGTGAATGGATATGCGCAATATTATTCTTTTTTTCGCAACCAGTGTTGCAATTTCCCACACTGAAATGGCAGAAATAAATAATTCACCATTTTCTGCCGCATGATCAATATCCCGAATGGTTGTTGATTTTAATTCTGGCGACCCATTATTAAGCCAAATCCAAACATGAGTATCTAATAATAATCCCGTCATCAGTAATTCCCGCTGAACATGGAATTTTTATCTTTGGGGGATATTGAATGATAATTTGACTCGAAAATGCTCATTGACTTGCGTGTCAACGGAGCGATCGAACCAAATTATCATTCAATCTCCCCTCAAATCTAAAAATTCGAGTTAATCAACCTTCAGAGCGGGAACAATTATTATTCATCTGCGTCCCACTTTTCACCCGTGCCAACAACAATATCCATTTTAATTACAACGCTATTTTTCATGCAGCCGTACAAGGAAAATTTTTTATTCTCAATAGGAACTAATCTTGCCATTGCTTTTCCATGCTTGGTAATAATCAATTGAATATGTCGTTTTTCAACGTCATCCAGTAAACTCAAACATTTGGCTTTAAAGGCACCCGCCCCGATTTGCGCTGTTTTCATCTTATAACCACCATAGTCATATAACTATGGTCATAATAGACCATTTTACCTTAAAAGGCAATGAGGTAAACTGTACGCGTGATGGTTGGAAAAATATATCCGGGTTTTTGTTTATGACAATGATTGTAGGAATAGACCCAGGCTCGATTCGCACAGGCTTTGGAATTATTAACAGCGAAAAAAATAATTTAACCCATATCGCGCATGGAACCATTCATGCGAAAGGCAATTCAATGGCAGCGCGTCTGCATTTTATTTATGAACAATTATGTGAAATGATCGCGCGCTATCAACCCCACGAAGCGGCGGTTGAAGAAGTCTTTATGCAAATTAATTTTCAATCCGCTTTAAAATTAGGCCAAGCGCGCGGCGCTGCACTCATTGCATTGGCGCGCTATGCCGTACCGATTCACGAGTACAGCGCGCGTGTCATTAAAAAAACCGCTGTCGGTTTTGGTGCCGCTTCGAAAGAGCAAATGCAATTTATGGTACGTGCGCAATTAAAATTAGTTGCGAATCCACAGGCCGATGCGGCGGATGCGTTGGCGATTGCCATTTGTCATGCACAACACAGTCGACAAATCTGTCTACTGCCGTAAAATAGTAAATTCCATACAAGGACTTTTCACATGATCACTCATCTTTCGGGACTATTACTCGACAAAAAAGCGCCATTATTGACTATCGATGTCAACGGAATAGGGTATGAAATTTATGCGCCGATGAGTACGTTTTATCAATTACCGCCTATTGGAAATAAAATCACCCTACTCACGCATTTTGTTGTGCGTGAAGATGCGCATTTATTATTTGGATTTTACAGCGAACAAGAAAGGAAATTATTTCGTGCATTGATTAAAGTCAATGGCGTTGGGCCTAAATTGGCGTTAACGATTTTATCGGGTATTGAAATAAATGATTTTGTGACGTGCATTCAAACGCAAGATGATGCGCGATTAACACATATTCCCGGCATTGGCAAAAAAACAGCGGAACGATTAATGATTGAAATGCGTGATGCGTTGTCAGAATGGAATGTGATTGTTTCATCGGAAATTTCAGCACAAAATGAACTCGTTGATCCGAATCAAGTCATTCAAGATGCGATCAGCGCGCTGATCGCTTTGGGTTATAAACCTTCTGAAGCGAAAACGGCTATTACCAAAGTGCATCAGGCTGAGCATAATAACGAACAATTGATTCGCTTGGCGTTGCAGCAGATGGTGCGGAGAACAACATGATCACGGAACAAACAGACAATCGTCTCATCACTGCAGACATTATTTCTGATGCAGAAAATTGCCAAGAGCAAACAATTCGCCCCAAAAAATTAGCGGATTATATTGGGCAATTATCAGTGCGCGAGCAAATGGAATTATTTATTACCGCAGCAAAACAGCGTCACGAAGCGCTCGATCATGTGTTGATTTTTGGCCCGCCGGGTTTGGGAAAAACCACTTTAGCGCATATTATTGCGAATGAATTAGGCGCACCGCTCAAACAAACCTCCGGCCCGATTTTAGAAAAAGCCGGTGATTTAGCGGCTATTTTAACAAATTTGGAAGCACACAGTGTGTTGTTTATCGACGAAATTCATCGTTTAAATCCTGCGATTGAAGAAATTTTATATCCCGCCATGGAAGATTATCAACTTGATATTATGATTGGCGAAGGCCCTGCTGCACGCTCATTAAAATTATCATTACCGCCGTTTACTTTAGTAGGTGCAACCACGCGCGCGGGATTATTAACGTCGCCTCTGCGTGATCGATTTGGCATTGTGCAACGTTTAGAATTTTATAAAATCGAAGAGTTAAAACAAATTATTGTGCGCGCGGCAAAAATTTTAAATACCACAATGGATACGGCAGGCGCTGAAGAAATTGCCAAACGTTCTCGCGGCACACCACGCATTGCCAATCGATTATTACGCCGCGTGCGTGATTATGCACAAGTGCATGCCAACAGTGAAATCACACAAAACACCGCAAAATTAGCATTGGATATGCTACACGTCGACAAACGCGGATTGGATGTGATGGATCGAAAATATTTAACCGCATTGATTCAACATTTTGATGGCGGCCCTGCCGGCATTGAAAGTATTGCCGCCAGCATTGCTGAAGAACGTGGTACAATTGAGGACGTTATTGAACCCTTTTTAATTCAGGAAGGATTTGTTAAGAGGACGGCGCGGGGAAGGCAAGCGGCGGAGTTGGCGTATGTACATTTGGGATTAAATAAATAACGTGTTGTATTTTGATAACATTGCAATGTTATAATGGATTTCGTCATTAAAACAAGAACGGCTGATTATGACAAAAGAAATTCTTTGGTATCGTCGATTGGAGAATTTTAAAAAGGCATTTGCACTATTTACTCGCATCGTCAATCAATCGGAAAAAGATGGGCAAAATGAAATAATTGAGCTAGCAGCTATACTTTCATTCACACAAAATTTTACTTTGGCAACAGACTGTTTGCTTAAATTTTTTGAGGATCAAGGTGAAATCTACCTCGAACCAGGAAAAAAAATTATTCGACTCGCGTTTCGTAGAGGTCTTATTGAAAATGGTGAAATTTGGATGAGGATGTTAGAAACTCACAAGAAAGAAGATACTGTTTTTCAAAAAAAAATTGCGCAAGAAATTTCAAAAGAAATAATTGAAAATTTTTATCCTGAATTATTAAAATTATGCAAAAAACTTATTGATCGAAAATCTAAACATGAAGAATTTTACAAAAAAATTAAGGAAGCCGCATGAAAACCGATGTTCGCTGGCAACAACGATTTCAAAATTTTTGTGCCGCTTTAAAATTGCTAGAGCGATGCATTAATCATGGAAAAAAACAACGGTTCAATGAAATGGAGGAGTTGGCCTTAATTCAATCTTTTGAAATTACCTACGAATTAGCATGGAATTGCATGAAAGATTACTGTCAAAGTTTTTTTTCCATTGAAATAGGCGGAAGTAAAGACGCTATTTTTCACGCATTTAACAATAAACTGATCGATGATGGAAAAATATGGCTGGAAATGGTAGTTGATAGAATACAAACTGTTCATGCCTATAATGAAAAAATTGCGCATCATATTGCGGGTGCGATTGTAAAAAAATATTACTCTGAATTTCTAAAATTAGAAAAAAAATTAAGCACGTTAAAAGAAAAATCATGACAGAAAAGTTTGGTTTAACGCAAAATACAATCGATGAAATAAATGCTGTGTTTTCGAAATATTCTGGTATTGAACAAGCAATTCTCTATGGTTCGCGCGCAACAGGAAATTTTAAGGCTGGATCCGATATTGATTTGACGCTCATTGGCAACAGCATTTCACATCAACATATTTCGACGATCCTTAATGAATTTGATGAATCCAATATGCCTTATCTTTTTGACTTATCCATACTTTCTCAAATCGAAAATCCTGATTTGGTAGACCATATCAAACGTGTTGGAAAAATATTTTATCAACGTTTAGGGAAATAAACCCTGCTTATCCGTATTTTCGGTATTATTTTATCACTCGCTCCTTCAAATCATTCGCATATTCAGGTTTAATAGGTATAACCAACAGTACAGATATTAATGTGGAGAATATGAAATGACCGCAGACACCAGCTTTTGGAGCTTTATTATCAACGCCAGCTTTACCGTCAAATGCGTGATATTGATTTTATTTTTTGCATCCATTACCTCATGGACGATTATTGTGGAACGCTGGAAATTTTATAAAAAACAATGGCGCGCGACCAAGCAATTTGAATCGCGTTTTTGGTCGGGTATTGCAATGAATGATTTATATCAACAAGTAACGCGTGAAAATACGAACGATATTGGTTTAACCAAAGTGTTTTCCTCGGGTTTTCAAACGTTTTCAAAGCTTCAGTCCACTGGCAATTACGAATCAAACGATATTATGGATAGCACGCAACGCGCAATGCAGACTGCCGAAAGCGATATGCTGGATCAACTGGAACAGCCGTTAACATTGCTGTCAACGATCGGTTCGATGAGTCCGTATATTGGATTATTTGGAACGGTGTGGGGAATTATGGCAGCGTTTCAAGCGTTGGGAACGATGCAGCAAGCATCCATCGCCGCGGTTGCTCCGGGTATTTCAGAGGCGTTAATTACGACAGCCCTGGGATTATTTGCGGCCATTCCTGCGGCCATTGCTTATAATCGTTTTACGCATCAAGTATCGCGCTTACAAAATCGCACCGAAATGTTTTCAGCGGAATTGGCGAATATACTTCAACGAGCGATAATAAAATAAAGCTGCGCCCGTGGAACGGGCCATTAAACATTAAACAGAAGCCAACGTGCAGTGAACGAAGTGAACGTAACGTGGCGTTTTTGGTAACGAGGCAACTATGTTTCAGAAGAAATACCGTCCCCGACGCAAACCCATTACGGAAATTAATCTCGTTCCTTACATTGACGTGATGCTGGTGTTGCTGATTATTTTTATGATTACAGCGCCTTTGTTAACACAAGGCGTGCAGGTGCAATTGCCGTCCGCTTCTGCAAAAGCGATTCCACCGCAAAAAAACAAACCTATGATTGTAACGGTCAATCAACAAGGTCAGTTATTTTTGAATACCTCTATAACACCCGAGCAACCTATCACCCCGCAAGATTTAATGTCTGATGTGTCAACCCAACTCACCAACGCGCAAACGCAGCATAAACAACAAGATATTTATGTGAAAGGCGATCGAAATGCGAGCTATGGTGAAGTCATGAAAGCCATGGTTTTGCTGCAAAAAGCGGGAGCGAGTGATGTTGGGTTGATTACAAAGAGTCCGTCGAAATAAGCCATTTCCACAATGGTACAATATCAATCTGATACTTTTTTTTATCCCTCACAACCATCTCTGTTTTTTCTTCTGACTCCGTTAAAATGATACCTTTCTTTAATGAATAACAGACAAGCGCTTCTAATAAACCATCCACTTCTCTTTGTTTCGTATCTGAATTAGACAAGTTATGACAAACCTGAATGGCGGCCACTATTTTCACACCCTGTTGAATAACAAAATCACATTCTTTTTTTTCGGCATGATAATAAATCATTTGAAAACGACGTTTCAATTCGATAAACACAATATTTTCTAATAATCTGCCATGGTCTTCACTAAAGTGAAATCCAATAGTTTTAGCCAATGCGTGATCAATAAAATAGACCTTTTTTGGGGATTGGCTTTGAACTTTAACAGAAGCATGATATCGATTTACAAAAAAACAAAGGTAACTGTTTTCCAAGTAACCGCAATAATCCGAAACAGTGGTTACACTTCCCAAGCCCAGAAATTTTCGTAACGCATTATACGTAGTTTCTTTGCTGCAATTACTTGCTAAAAAAAACACTAATTTTTTGAGTGTGGGCGCATTGGTTAATTTATATCGTGCAACAATATCGCGATAAATGATGCTTTCATACAAAACATGCAAATAATCAGTTTCATGATTTTTTACATAGGCTGGAATACCGCCAAATTCACAGTAATTATTAAATAATTTTTTAATTCTGCTGTGTTCTTTGGTGGATAAAATGGTTTTATTTAAAAGCGGTGGTAATTCATGCTGCATAAATTCATAAAACGAAAATGGATACACGTTTAATTGAATATAACGACCTGTTAATCGCGTGCCTAATTCCTCACTAAATAAAGTGGCGTTGGAACCGGTAATCATGATTTTATGACCAGCGTTGTATAATCGTCTAACAAACATTTCCCAACCCTCTATATTTTGAATTTCATCAAAATAAAAAGTTTTTTGTTCGCCAAAAATTTCTAAAAAGACTTCATATAGCAATTGAAAATCATCGCTGATAAATGTGACAAGCCGCTCATCTTCGAAATTAAAATAATAATCTTTCTCTTTCATTTGTCGTCGAATTGTGTTCAGTACAACAGATTTGCCGCATCGCCGGACACCGGTTAACACAATGATTTCATCATTATTGAGCAAATTTTTAAATTTTTTCTCGATCGTACGCGTGAAACAATCCACGGGGATCATCTCTTCAAGCTGATCAGCAATAATAGTTTTGATCAGTTCAGGGGTGATTGTAGGCATGCATTAAGTCTCCATTCATAATGGAAGCTTAGCATATAAAGCCTCCATTGGCAATGGAAGCTTTATATCAAAAGCCTCCATTCATAATGGAGGCTTCGCGCTACGTTTTTATGGTGTGTTGAGTTGGTGAACGACTGCTGTAGGAGCCTAAATTTGGCAATCTGTATAGTTTTCTCGATAAAGTGTCAGTGAACGGGAAGATGGGTGGTTGGAAGAATTTATGAGGGGAGTTATCGAACTCGCGTGACTAGCTCGAGCATTTTGACCACCTTTAGAGGGAAAGAATGATGAAAGGCAAGCTACTAGTGAAGAACAAGTACGTTGGGCGGCAACTGGTGCTGCAGCAAACGGCGTTACCTTTTCTCTTACACGTGCTATTGAATCATCACTAAAATCATTAAAAGCATTAACTAACTTTGATTTATTTTCAAAAGCCTGTGCTTTTGCTGACACACCCGCTGCTACCACAGGCGCTGCTGGATTCGTACCACACAGTTCTCGAATCGCTATCGCATCCAAACGGGCTTGCCCTAATTCTGCCGCTTTCAGGGCTGTATACCCACCATTGGCAACCCCTCCCGCATAGAAAATTACATATAACTCATGAAGTATTTGGATGACACGTGACATATCTTTCGTATATTTTTTACCTTCATAAACAAACCCAGCGCTGGTCGTCAATGCAATTAAAGCCCACATAAAAGAATATAATAATAAAAAAATATAGGGCGATTTTGGGAAAAAAGCCTGCTGCATCGCATTAAAACTATTTATTATTCGGTCAGGATATTTAATGCATGCTCGTAAATAAAAAATTTCCGCCAAAATTACCGAAAGAATGGCAATCATTTTTGCTGCATTCTCGTGCAACCCCAACGTATTCGCACCTTGATGAGACATGTTATACAATAAAAAACTGAATATTGGGCATCCTGCTGACAGCGTACTACTAACGAATAGTTTCATTTTTGAGGGAAATATTTGATAACCGTTGTCTTGCAAAAAATCAGTAATCAGTTGTTCCAGCTGTGGAATTTCTCGTCCTTCGTGTCGAGCGCTACTACCAATCTTTTCAAGCATCGCAGCCAACGCGCGAAATTGGCGCTCCGTTTTTAAATCCTTATTAATAAACCGTGCCACATCGACCTTAAAATATAGGTGGTCTGGATCTTTGTTTAAAAGCAAATGATATTTTCTATCGAGCCAGGAGAAAAAATCAGGTGTTTCTTCAAAAAATAACTTGAAGGCATTCACACAACGAGTCACCACCGTGTACAAAACACTCAATAAAAAAATGGCAATGATCGTGTACAAAAGTTCTAGATGGGAATTTTCGCTTTTCATACCCATCTTGGCAGCGCCATCTTTCGCCATGGGAATCGTGGCAACCGCCGCAATCACAGCAGCTAAAGCGCAAAATACAAACGCAACTCTGTCTTTCAACGTAGCATCAGATTTCCATAGTTTACGCAGCGTGTTAAGGAGCTCATCTTGAGATTCATCAGCAGTGGCATAGTTAACTAACGAGCACAATGCAGGGTAGAGCACCCTTTCAATCCCCATAACAACTTCACCCACATATAAACCGAGCAGGAACGGTCTGACATTATCAAGTGATAATGCTGCAAAAAAAACAGCGGGTGCTGTCGCTGAAAGAAACCGAGGTGTGTATTTAAGTAATGATTGTAATGTGCGAATGAAATTGCCTAGGTAGGAAAAGTGGGTTTGTGAGTTTGGATCTGTTGGATTATTTGATGGTGGCTGTTCATTGACAGGTGAAACGGTAGATTTCATAGGAGGTGTACCTTTTTTACCATTGTTGTCGTCATTCTTAGCGAACGATCCCTGCCCAACCTCTTTAGCAGTCATATCGGGGATAGTCGGTACGCGGTCAATATCATAACTTGCTGACTGTTCATCTCTTTTTTCAAAAGGGTCATATACGTAAATCAACGCAGTACCAGGTTCTTTCTGGCCATCATCCGGTGTTCCTATATCACGTGATAATGGTCGAACTATTGTAGAATTATTATGAGCGGGAACGTCAACAGCTTCTTTTAGTGTTCCCAGCATACCCACCCCCTCACTTTAATTAACCTATTCAACTATATTTATTTACCAATTCTACCGCGTCAGTTACCCACTAAAACAGTCTTTTTCCGTACATAATGTTACCTTAAGGATTTAATATCGCTTGTTCCGGGTTGAGTACAACCCTTCACGCGCGGCTCCATTCAAACTTCCGCGTTCACACGCACACTCACACTCACACTCACACTCCCAGTTGAGTACAACCCTTCACGCGCGGCTCCATTCAAACTTCCGCGTTCACACGCACACTCACACTCACACTCCCAGTTGAGTACAACCCTTCACGCGCGGCTCCATTCAAACTTCCGCGTTCACACGCACACGCACACTCACACGCACACTCCCAGTTGAGTACAACCCTTCACGCGCGGCTCCATTCAAACTTCCGCGTTCACACGCACACTCACACGCACACTCCCACTCACACCTTTATCTGCAGTAAATGACAAACCAACGCCCCCAAGATAAGAATCAGCCATGAAATATAAATCCACAGAAAGAAAATCGGAATAATGGCGAGCGCGCCGTAGATGAATTGGTAGGTGGAAAAATAATGGAAATATAATACAAACCCCCATTTCGCTACTTCGAATAAAATCGTCGTAATCAATCCTGCGATAACGGCATACCGTAAATACACGCGACAGCTTGGCATCATCCAATGAAAACAACTAAACACCACCCATTCGATTAGAAAAGGGGATAAAGAAATAAAAGGCTTTCGAACAATATCAATTTCTACAACCTGTGACAAGAATGGCAAGGAAGTAATGTACGAACTGATCAGCAACAATATCGCAAATATAATCGGCAGAATAATTAATGTAATTAAATAGAGCGTAAACGAAATCGCAGAATCACGATGCATTTTCACATGCCAAACCCCATTCACCGCACTAATAATATTAAAAAGCATTATTATCGCAATAGACACAAGTGCAATTACATTGCCCCATGAAATCACATGCATATTCGTCACAAAACTTTGTAGCTCTTCCATAATCGCCGTCGCCGAGCTTGCCACAAAATGATGTAAAATAAAGTTTTCTATTTCTTTGCTCGGATGTTGCAACACTGGAAAAAAAGACAAAATGTAAAATGTAAAAATAACAAGAGGGACGATGGATAATAATGTCGTGAAAGTAAGTGATGCGGCGCGCATCGGACCTTGATCGGCGAAAAAACGGATGGTGAGAGTTTTAAGGAAGCGTCCGAGTTTCTGCATCAGTTTTTACCTCACACTCACACTCACACTATGATAGCATAGCGCAACAAATCATTTTCCAGAGAAACCCATGTCAAATCCCTACATCCTCATTTTATATTATTCATTAAAAGGCAACACAGCAAAAATGGCTAATGAAGTGGCGCGTGGTGTTGAATTGATTGATGGCATGGAAGCGCGCGTGCGAACAGTGCCTTCTATTTCTGCCAAAACTGAATCCGTTGAATCGGCTGTTCCTGTTGAAGGTCCACCCTACGCGACCCTAGATGATTTAAAAAATTGTGCGGGATTGGCGATGGGCAGTCCAACGCGATTTGGCAATATGGCTGCTGCATTAAAATATTTTTTGGATGGAACGGGTGTGTTATGGCAATCGGGCGCACTCATCAATAAACCCGCCGGATGTTTTACCTCAACCGCGAGTTTACATGGCGGACAAGAAACCACGATTCTTAGTATGTTATTGCCATTAATTCACCACGGCATGATTGCCGTTGGCGTCCCTTATAATGAAACCCATTTATTTACGACAACCGCTGGCGGCACGCCGTATGGTCCAAGTCATATGGCGGGTATGAATAGCGATCAACCGCTGATTGAATCTGAAAAAATGATTTGCCGCGCGTTGGGAAAACGATTGGCGACGGTGGCGTTGAAGTTAGCATGAGTGTGAGTATGAGTAATTATCAACTTTTGCGATTGATTTTGGCATGATGTTTCGATACTATAACCATTTTGTCGAGAGAAATTAATGGAAACCTTAAAACAGACTCTCACGATTCCTGAAAATCATAAAATCCATATTGATGTTACGCTGCCAGACAACTTTCCCACAGGTCAGGTTGAAGTATTATTGGTATTTTCTAACAAACTTACTCCATCCAGTGATGTTATCAGTGTTGAAATATTGAAATTAGCTGGATCACTTAAAAATTCACCTAACTTTGGTGGAGATCCTTTACTGATACAAAAGGCATTGCGTAATGAGTGGGAAAGATAATTTTTTACTAGATACCAACATTGTGCTGGGTTTTCTCAATGGTAATGTAAAAATTACTGATTTTTTTGAAAAAAATTTAATGCAGTCGAACTTGCATGTAAGCCAAATCACTCGTATGGAGCTTTTAGGATATCCTGGTATTACGGTTCAAGAGGAAAAACAACTAAAGAAATTTTTATCATACGTAAAGATACTGCCAATAAACGAGGCGATATGTGATCAGGTTATCCATTTGCGCCGAGAAAAAAAATTGAAATTACCAGACGCCTTGATAGCAGCCACAGCAATTTATTTTGATCTTGTACTAGTGACCTGTGATTCGGATCTATTGAATAAAAGTAAGCGTTTTCGCAGTATTAGTCCGACAACAGCATGACCCCCTTTCAATATTATCAACAAGAGCTCGATGCAGGCCGGATTCGTCCGGACGATCAGCAACGCCCTATCGTTGAAAAATTAGAAATAATCTATCAAGCATTAATGACACGTGAAAAAAATGGTAAAAGAGCAAGCTTGGCGCGATTGCTTCGGTTATCGGTGAAGCCAGTCAAAGGACTTTATCTTTGGGGCAGCGTTGGCATTGGCAAAACTTTTTTGATGGATTGCTTTTATCATTGCCTAACAATTCCTAAATTGCGTTTGCATTTTCATCAATTTATGCTGCGCACTCATGAGGCGCTCAACAAAGCACAAGGGGGAAAAAATCCGTTAGCGATAATCGCTAAAAAAATATCTCAAGAGACAACCGTGATTTGCTTTGACGAATTTTTTGTATCGAACATTGTCGATGCGATGATTTTAGGTGAACTTTTTTTTCATCTCTTTCAAAATGGCGTGACATTGGTGACAAGTTCAAACATTCCGCCCGATTTGTTGTACAAAGAAGGATTGCAGCGCGAACGTTTTTTGCCAGCAATTGAACTTATTAAAAAAAATACCGATGTGATGCATTTGCATTCGAAAATGGATTATCGACAACAGCATATTCGTCAGAGCGGCGTTTACTACACGCCACTGAATGACGCGGCAATGCAGAATATGGAAAATGCATTTACCCATTTTTCGCAAGGTGTTGCGGTTGAATACGATCCTATTACGTTATATCAACGCGATATCTCTATTATTAAACAAGCTAGCTCAGTGATTTGGTTTGATTTTGAAAAAATTTGTGGTCGTCCGCGTTCGCAAAATGATTACCTTGCGATCGCGCAACATTATCATACTGTGATGATTCAACGTGTTAGAAAAATACAGCCAAATGAAATCGATCTTATTTTATCGTTTATCTATTTGGTAGATATTTTATATGACGCGCATTGTCGATTAATCATCTCATCCGAAGTTCCGCTCGTTGAAATTTATCAAAATGAAAAAACAGAGCCGCCTTTTCAACGTACATTGTCACGTTTAATTGAGATGCAATCGGAAAATTATGTTTATCCGGATTTGATTGGAAAAGAATTGACTCATTTATAAAAAAAAGTTTAGATAGATGTTCAAAATGTACGAAATGATCTGTACAAAAAAAATTAAAATATTTTTACATTTTCTCTTGAGATCAAAATAGTTGGTGATATAATGATCCACCAGAAGTAGCAAAAAAGAAAATATTTCAACAGAGGAGTTAAAACCTTGGAAGGAGCAGCGGAAAAAATGGAAAACCAAATCGTCGCGTTGGCACCAGAAATGCAAACCAGCCATTCGCTGAGCTTGCAAGAAAGTGTCCACCATACACTGCAACAATATGTTGCGAAATTAGATGGCCAAACACCTGCGAATTTATATGAGTTGGTATTGGCTGAAGTGGAAAAACCACTACTAGAGATGGTTTTGAAGCTCACAAACAACAATCAAAGCAAAGCGGCGATCGTTCTCGGTCTGAGTCGTGGTACTTTGCGCAAGAAAATGGCGATTTACGAATTGAACTAAAAAGTAACAGATCAGGCCTCGTTGTCTGATTTAGTAAAACGTCGAGTTTGAGATGATTTTTTGTAGTAAATTGAGTTGAAAGCGCAGGTGTACTTGATCGTACATCGAGCATTTCAACGAGATTTACTGCAAAAAAGCATCCAAAATCGGCGTTTCTATCTACGGAGTGATCTGTTACACTAAAAAATCCCTCTGGAGACGCGATGAGTCGTGTCTCTATGGTTTCTTTGGTATATGCTTTTCAATCACAGCCACTAACTCAGAAAGCGTATGTACATCATCAAGCGTTTTTTCTGGAATGCGAATCGAAAAAGTTTCATCAATAGTCATCAACAAATCCATCGCATCCATTGAATCTAATTTCAATGTCTTTTCTAAATCCGCTGTAGGTGTAATCTGCGCGGGATCAATGGCAAAACGTTCTACTAAAATTTGTTTTACTTGATCAAATAGTTCAGTACGGCTCATCTTAATATCCGCGCATATTTTGATACAGGCCTATGAGCCGCCGCCGCCACTGCCAGGAGCATTGCCGCCGCCACTGCCAGGAGCATTGCCGCCGCCACCGCCGGGAGTAAAAGTCGCTTGACTTCCACTACCGGGTTTTCCAGGATCGTTTTGCGGAAATTTTTTCGCTTTATAGGCGTCAATAGTGGCGCCAGCAGCATCTCCACCTCCTTGAGCAAATTTTCCAGCACCACCAGAAATAGCACCTTGAACACCCTGTGCCATTTGACCATAGTCTTCGCCCATCGTTGGACCACCGATCCATCTCATCACGTATTGCGGCAATTGATAAATCAATTTAAAACATTGCTCAACCAATTGCAGGCTCATCATGCCGAAAACAATTAACACCATACAAATGTTAATTAAAATAAGGAGACTACCTTTTTGAAAAGTGATTTGACTAGACAGTGATGAGTAAATTCCGTCAAATCCTGTAATCATCATGTGGAATGCAACAAATGAAATCACCATTGCTCCGACCAAACCCAGCACCATCAGTGTTGGCCGAACAAAAATTCCCAACAAGAACATCAGAACCTGGTCCGATTTACCCAGAAAATCATGGCCTTCAGGATGTGTTACGCCAAGACCGATTAACGGTGCCGCCGCCATTCCTTCGATAACCATTAAAAACCATCCAACAGCCGCGAAGGTAAACACGATAAACGGATATAACGGTAAGTAATATCCAAAAATAGCGCCAGGTACCAATAACCCAGTGGATATCAGCATGATTATACTTTTCAGCCAAGTGAGAATTGCAGAATATATCACTCCACCAGGACTCATAGCATCGCAAACACCGGCAGGCACAGCACCCGCAACCGATAAAACAATCGCGCCTATCCATATACCAACAACCGCTTCCATTAACTTGGTGCCCAAATGCATTAATACGACGATTGGATTATAACCACCCGGTTGTGTCAAATCATAAACAGCACCTGCCACTTTCGACAAACTGCTATTCGATACGGCTTTAACTAACGTACCTCCAGAACCTGAACCGGTTGATGGGTATGAAACAGTATTATTTTGTGCACCTACGTATTCACTCCATAATGTTGTAACGTCAGTTTGATATCCCAGAATGGCTGTCACAGCATCCGTCATCGTCGTTTTATGGATACTCAACGTTGGTGTTGTTGCCGTTGGAAGAAGACCGCTTATCGAAATCGATTGCGCGGTTGTATTCGCCTGCTCAACATCCCAATAAAATCTACCAGCCATAATCCATCCTTGTGCTTTGGCTGTTTGGATAAAAGCGAGATGTGAAGTGTGAGATAGTTGCGCTTTGGTAGTCGAACTTTCAAACTGACTCGCCGTGTAATGACAAAAACCACTGATGAAGAGACCGCCAACACCGCATGCTGTAGTGAAATTGGCAGCATCGGCAGCGCTTTGCGCAGTCGCCTGAGCGCTAACCGCATGCTGCGCGGACAACATTTGTTGATACGGAGTAATTAAATTGACATAGGCTAATATACTCGAAAATACCGCTTTTTCAGTATTTTTTTTGTGTAACGCCTGTGTATTCGATGAATCAGCTGGATTGAGATTCACATAATCATGTGCCGCTGGCAGCATGGATATTGCCATTTGTTTTAACGCTGAAAAAGAAGTGTCGCGCATTTGCTGCACCTGCATCGCCGTCATCGTAGTAGACGTCATAGCAGATCCCGTCTTAACAGTGACGCTGCTATAAGGTGTTGCAACACCACAAGCTGCTTGACCAGTTTTAATAATAGCATCCGAATCAGGCTTATCACCCAAGCCTGGAAAAAACACCTCGCCCAACTTAGAGGGATAAGGATAATTCTTAGTGGCTGCGTTTTTCGGAGGATTAAAAACAAGATGGCGCTGTGTAATAGAGTTCGATGAAGGATTCCATGCTGACGACGCGCTTTTAATCATACACACTTCGTCTTCAAATATAGTGACAGCAACACCGGGAGTGGTGGAAGTTCCAAAGAAGTTGGTAATAATATTCGTATCGGTACTTAGTGTCTTGGGTCGAATATAGAGTGAACCGCCGTACTGAATATATTTCAACGCCGCATCCCACACTTGATCCGCAAGACCCACACTCTGCACCACAATTTTCATAAAAACATCTTGCGTCAATGAATAACCGGTCGTTGATGAAGGAATGGTAATGGCAAACCCAAAAGCAATACGTAATAAGATCATGGGGGTGTTATATTTTTGGGACATAAAAGAGCCTTGATGCGCCGCATGAATAGCAAGACTCACAATAGTAAAACCAAGATAAAGTGCTGCGACGACTAAAATACCCTTATTGAAAATACCAAACATGTGTCCAAGCACTTGACCACTTGTCCCTGACAACACATCGCCAACGGTACCAAAAATTTGACCCAGATAAGCCACAGAATAATCTGTTTCCGGTGGTGCTAAACGATTCGCGAAATGATGGATACCGGCCAATGATCCGGAATCAGCAAACGCCGAACCTGCGATCAACAACAAAACAATCGCGGTAAATAAACGATTCAAACGACTCATAACGCGCTACCTCATATTTTTTGTCGTGATGTATGGAGAATCACCTTATTAGTTGAAGCTGTTACTTATTTTTTATGGGGGAAAAAATTAAAAAACCATTCTTTAACGGTGCAATTGAGCCGTCTTTGTTTCATTTCAAAATAAAAAAAATGTTCACGAAAAGCATAGGCAAACATGACTAACGTGACAGACAGGGACATTAAACCCGATAAATACATCTGTTTTTGAAAAATATAAATTGTCCAGCCAATCCCGCCCAAACCGAGCAATAAAGAAACCAGCGTAACTCTCAAATGTCCTTTCATGCGATCTTGTAAGTCTTTTTCCGATAATCCCGCTGTTTTCATTTGGTCTTGAAAACTTTTTGGAGTAACTGCTTCCGCTCCGGTAACGGATGGTTTCATGGCTTTCACTAGCCCACTCACCATCTGTGCGTTTTCTTTGACGGCATCCCACGAAGACCAGCTTTTTACATTCGTGTTATTTTTAACGGTATTTTTAAAATAACTGCGGACACCCATAATATGATTCTCCACTCACACTGTTCACCGACACCTTCTTACACGACAATTTTTACATTCAAATAATGCATATTATCATTGAATCCTTAAGAGAACATTAATTTTTTATTTTAAAATTTAATGCTATCTTAAGGAAGCTATTGTATTCTACTATTTCAAAAACGACTTCAATTGACGTATCACAACTCAACTGGATTAATGAAATATGCCCGATTTAAGTTACCAAGAAGTACATCAATTTTGGCGTGATTATCAAGATCCCATGATTCACCGGGTCATCACTTTTATGGAAAGCGTGGAAGATTGGACGCTGGACGGTGATCCCGAATTAGAAGAAGCCATCAAAAAACTGGGAGCTACGCTGGAAGATATTGGCAATATTGAATTGCAGCAAGAAAGCCCGATGATTGAAGTGCTCGCACATATTAAAACAGGTCGCGGTTTACGATTATTAATGTGTCTGGATATGGCTTATCCGGGTGCGGCAGCCAAAGTATTAATGAAAGCAGAAGAAGTGACTCGCTCACAAGCCGACAATGCGGGATTATTTTTACGTCGAAATGTGGTGTTTGAACGATTACGTTTATTGGGGCGCGTGTTTGGTGAAGATCGTTTGAAATTGGTTATCAAAGCACTTGAGGAAAGCGGGCATGAGTAAGAAAAAAATAATGGGGTTATTAACTGTGATTGCAGTGTGTTTCACTGTATCAACCGTTGCTGCAGAATTATCGCAAGAAACGCTGAATCAATGCAAAAATTATTTGCAATCACCCAGCACAGTAACGCCCGATGCAACTGCGATGCAACAATGCTATAACGATAATCCCTGCGGTTCTTCCGCATTTTCAGATGTAGAACATTGTACGGCCAATTTAAAGCTGTGGTATTGGGACGCTACCGCGCCAAAACCAATAAAGCCAAAGACATCTCAATCGACCGACAATGGTAATGCAGAATCGCCACCATCACCAGAAACGCAAAACGTGCAAGCAACACCCGAAAATAATGTTCAACCTGCGCCCGCAACATCCGATCAACAAACAGTTCAACCAACAAACAACACGGATCAATCCAGTGAAGAAAACAATCAAGAAAAAAAACAAAAACCAACCAAAAGCATTAATTGGTTTTAATTCTCAAGAGGTCAATGCATTATGAAAAAATTATTACTGACGACAACAACCCTTGCAGCAACGCTTGCTATCACGAGTGCCACTTGGGCGGATAATAAAACCCCACCGGGATGGCACAAAACCCCCAGTGAAACCGCAGCAATGGGCACCGCTATGTATGACCTAGAAGAATATCTGGGCAAAATGTATAAGAAAGTGGGAGAATTTATTTACACAGAAAATTATCAATCACTGAAAGAACTCTCAACCAATCAGAAAACGAACACCTCTAAAACAGAAGCGCCCGTTGAAAAAGTGGCGAAACCCGCAAAAACATCGAGCTCGGAGATCTTTGGGGATACTACAACAGCACCACCCGATCTAACGTCAGAAACCCCCACCAAAAAACTATCTCCTTTTGAAGCAGTCGCTGATAAAGCAGCGGAAGAAACATCGAATAATTTACATAACACATTGCTACAACCCTATTACGTTTTATATTCAAACAGTAGTAATCACGGCACAGTGAACGGTAAACTAAAAACAGCCAATGGCGAAAAATATAAAGATTACTGGGATGATAATAATTTACCAAGCCTCACCGTTAATAAAAAAATTCAAGCGAGTGATGTTCTTTACACGGTTGCTGGCACTGGCGAAAAAAAGATTTCGAGTCTTTCTGATAGCAGTAGCGGTGGTTATGTCGACCAAAAATTAGCGAAACCACCAGAGGCAATTGATAATGATTTTCTTAACTTCGCAGCGTTGATCACCCCAACCTTCTACGCTTCAACAGAACAACAAAAGACAGCGCATGATTATCTAAAATATGCCGCACAAAGCACTCAAAATTTTACACGAAGCGTAGCTGCTAAAATTGACTTCGAAGCGCTTTACGGTTCCCCTCAAGATTTAGTGACCGTAAAAAGATCCGCTGCTTATCAACAATATCAATACAGCATGCGCTCAGCGCTTGCGATTCGTTCTGTTTCGATGGATATTTTGAATCGATTGATTGCTGAACGCACTCCCATGAAGGGATTGGTAGCGGGCAAACATACTGACGCAAGTCCACTACAAGTAGAAGCGTATCGAGCGAATCATCGCATTGAAGATCCTCACTGGTACGCTAGGGTAACAGAAACGGCATCACCCGCAACCGTTCAACGCGAAACGTTAATCGTATTAGCGGAAATTGAACAGCAAAATTATCAGGCACAGGCAGATAGAGAACTAATTATGGCGGAATTGGCAGCAGCCAATCTGCAATCTGGTGCGGCAGACACCAATGCGATGTTGCTACAAGCAGTGACCGCAATGAATACTGAAATTCAAAAAGACACCACTGAACCCCCAACCACTTCCTCTAGCACTTCTAGTCCCGCTACAATTTCCACTACATCCAGCAGTGCTGCGACAGCAACCAGCGAAAGTTCAACACTGCCGGCGGCGGATAGGTAACAGGTCACTCCGTAGATAGAAACGCCGATTTTGGATGCTTTTTTGCAGTAAATCTCGTTGAAATGCTCGATGTACGATCAAGTACACCTGCGCTTTCAACTCAATTTACTACAAAAAATCATCTCAAACTCGACGTTTTACTAAATCAGACAACGAGGCCTGATCTGTTACGCGGATAGTGCGGCGAAAAAATAAAGCAGTGTCAGTGTCAGTGTGAGAAAGCCACACTGATAACTCACACTTTTATTTTATCAATCAACTTCGTCGTCGAAAATCCGTCTACCAATGGAATCGTCAATACTTGTCCGCCATTTTGCAAAACAAAATCACTTCCTGCAATTTGATCGATGCGATAATCTCCACCCTTTACTAAAACATCGGGATTTATCGCAGAAATTAATCGCGCCGGTGTTGCTTCTGAAAATGAAACCACCCAATCGACACAACCCAATGCATTCAACACGGTCATGCGTGCCATCAAAGGATTTAACGGGCGTTCATCACCTTTCAATTGACGCACCGAATCATCGCTATTAACTGCAACAATCAATCGATGCCCCAACGCTTTTGCTTTTGCCAAATAATCCACATGACCGACATGTAATAAATCAAAACAACCATTGGTCATCACGATTTTTTCGCCTCGTTTTTTGGCGTCATGCACAACAGAGAGTAATTGCGCTTCCGTTAAAATACCGGCGGACAAATCACCCGATCGCGCTAAAGCGTGTTGTAAATCAGTGACGCTAACCGATTGCGCACCCAAACGTCCCACCACAATGCCTGCAGCCATATTCGCTAATTCCACGGCGTCGAGTGTTTGCATTCCTGCTGCTAATCCTGCTGCTAATACCGCAATGACCGTATCACCGGCACCAGTCACATCAAACACATCACGCGCTTTTGTGGGAAAATGCACGGCTTCTTGTCCTGGCTTGATAAACAGCATTCCGTCTTTTCCCAATGTCACGAGTAAACTGTCAATGTTGACTTTAGACAGTAATTCAAGCGCTTTTTGCACGATCTCATTTCTATCACGACACACTCCCATCACCGCTTCAAATTCTTTTAAGTTCGGCGTTAGTATCGTCGCACCGGAATAACGTTGATAATTTTTATGTTTTGGATCCACCAATACGGGTAAATTATTTTTTTTCGCAGCCTGTATTAAACGCTCCACATGACACAATGCGCCTTTTGAATAATCCGACAATACAACCACGTTTGCTTTTTTTAATTGTTCACCATAATCTGCAAATAAAGCATTATCATCAATTTCTTCTTCGTGCGTTTTTTCAAAATCCATGCGAATTAATTGTTGATGACGACCTAACACTCTTAATTTGGTAATCGTTGGATGGTTCGGTAACGCTAAAAATCGACAATCGATATTCGATTGATTTAAGCAACGTTGTAATTCTTTGGCTTGATCGTCAAGACCCACGATGCCACATAACGTCACGTTTGCGCCCAGCGTTGCAATATTTTGCGCAACATTCGCAGCGCCACCGGGGCGCACTTCCACTTGCGTAACATTCACAACCGGAACTGGCGCTTCAGGAGAAATACGCGTCGCATCGCCGTGAAAATAACGATCCAACATCAGATCGCCGTACACAATGATCTGTGTTTTTTCGAATGAGGGTAATTGGGTTGTCATTGTTTTGTCTGTTATCTGTTATCAGTGTCACTGATCACTATGATATAATTTGGCTCACATTATGCCCTCTCAGAGCCCAAAATGAAACCATCATTAAGCATCATTATTATCACAAAAAACAGCTCTGAAACGATTGAAAAATGCCTGCAATCTGTCGCATTTGCCGATGAAATCATTGTGTTAGATTCAGGCAGCACCGACCAAACCATTTCACTCTGTCGTCAATATACAGATAAGCTTTTTCAAACCGATTGGCCGGGATTTGGTCCGCAAAAAAATCGCGCGCTCGAAAAAGCAACGGGCGATTGGATATTCTCAATAGATAGTGATGAATGGATTGATCATAAATTACAGGAAGAAATAACACAGGTGATACAACATTCTGAAAAAACGGTTTTTACATTGCCACGACGCAATCAATATTGTGGTGAATGGATTCGCTTTGGTGATGTCGGCAAAGACAAAGTCACGCGTTTATTTAAACGAGGTAGCGCACGTTTTAGTGACGATAGTGTGCATGAAAGAATAATCACGGATCAGCGCATCGCGCCATTAAAATCTCCGTTGTTTCATAACAGTTATCAATCCTTCGAAGCATTAATGCAACGCATGAATACCTACACAACACTGTCTGCAAAAATGCGTTTTGAACGCGGGAAAAAAACGAATTTACTGAAAGCTATTTTTTCTGGATGGTGGGCGTTTATGCGATCGTATTTTTTTCGCTTGGGTTTTTTGGATGGAAAAATAGGATTTATCGTTGCGGTTTCATCGGCGGAAAGTAGTTATTATCGGCATGTGAAGTTGATGGGGTTGTGTGAAGTGATCAGTGATCAGTGATCAGTGATCAGTGATCAGAGGCATGATTTAAATTTTACTGCTTTGTACATGACAAAAATTTCAAATAACGCAGAGATACAGTAGCGCTATTAAAAATTGTCGTGTACAAAGTCGTACCTCAGACACTGATCACTGACAACACCTCCTCCGGCCGCAACCACTCCATACAATGATGATGTTTCAACGGACATTCTCTTTGACGACAAGGCTGACACTCTAAATTTGTTTTTAAAATTTTTGCGTTATCGGTCAATGGCGGTGCAAAATCCGGTGATGTAGGACCATATAACGCAATCACAAAACAATTCAACGCTGCCGCAATATGCATTAACCCCGAATCATTCGCAACAACCCCATTCACCAATGACAATAAATCAACCGCTTCAGAAAGAGTGGTTTTTCCCGTTAAATTAACACATTTTTGATGGGTCATCCTTTGAATTTCGTCACTGATCGCACAATCATTGGGAGATCCAAAAATCCACACCGCCCATCCTTCCGCTAATTTTTGATTCGCAACAGCGGCATAATATTTTGTTGGCCACCGTTTTGCCGATCCAAATTCCGCGCCCGGACATAATGCTAATATCAATTGCTGCGGTCGCACCAGCTGATGTTTCTCCAATGCATGATCCACATTTTCTTTTTGAATCACTAATTTTGGCATGGGTAAATTGGCTGGCAAAATGGTTTCACGCGAAAAAGCAAGTGCTGCATATCGCTCAACCATTTTTAATAATAATTTTTTATTTAATGTTCGTGCGTCATTTAATAATCCAAAACGATATTCACCCAACCAACCCGTGCGCTTCGGAATATTCGCCCAATACGGAATTAACGCTGATTTAAAGGAGTTGGGTAACACAATCACTTGATCGTATTTTTCAGCGCGTAATTGTTTGGCAAATTGATAACGTTTTCGCAATTGCAATTGTCCATGACCAAACGGCAACACAATACGTTTTTTTATTTCTGGCATGCGCGCTAATAATGCTTCGCTCCACGCTGGCGCTAACACATGCAATTCACACTCGGGATTTTGTTGATGCAACAATTGAAATAACGTGTGCGACATCATCATGTCGCCAATCCAGGAAGGCCCGATGATTAAAATCTTGCATGGTCTCCCGTTCACACTCACACTCACCAGTAGTTCCCGCTCAGCAGGTTGATTAACTTAAATTTTTAGATTTGAGGGGAGATTGAAGGATAATTTGTTGAGGAAAGCGGAGTGTACTTGATCTGTACATGAGCATTTCCGAAACAAATTATCATTCAATATCCCCCAAAGATAAAAATTCACTGTTCAGCGGGAGTGACTGCACACTCACACTAAGTTGTATTCAGTTTCACAGTACGGACACACCACTCGCCCTGTTTTTTCAATATCCAAATACACCCGCGGATGCCCATCCCATAAGCGTTCATTGGGCATCGGGCAACTGAGCGGTAAATCTTTTGCGCTAATTGTTTTTTGTTGATGCGTACACGCTTCTTCTTCCATCAATATCTCCAAAAAACAGAATGTAACTATAATAAATTTATTTTTGCGATGCTAACATAATCATGTAAACTTTGGATAGTCATTTTACAACGCAGGAATACCCATGGCTAAATACGAATCTCTGCCAACCACTGTTATTCTCCCCAACGGCACCATGCTTCACACACATCAATTACCTGAATTGGTGCATATGGACGATCCCGCCTTATCTGTTATGGCGGATTTTACACTGGCGGCACCGCATACCATCGATCCCAATGAAACCATGGATCACGCCATTAAAGAAATGGAAGTCAGCGGCGTGCATTTATTATTGGTGATTAATGAAGAAAAACATTTTCAGGGTATTATCAGCTCAGAAGATGTCTGGGGCGAAAAGCCGATTAAGGTGATTCAGGAGCGACGCATTCATCGCGATCAAGTGTTGGTGCGAACGATTATGGTTCCGTACACCGAAATTACCGCACTGGATTTTGCAACTATTAAATCCGCAAAAGTAGGTCATATTGTCAAAACTTTATCAGAACACAAACAGCATTACGCGCTCGCTGTTTCACCGAGCAGCAAACATCCCGACATGCAAATTATTCGCGGCATTTTTACCGCATCGCAAATCAGTAAGCAATTACATATGGATATCGCCGATGTATTTGGCAATGGTGTATGACTTCACATAAATTATACGATGTCATTATTATCGGCGCAGGTCCCTCTGGATCGAGCTGCGCTTACAATGTAAAACGACTGAATCCATCCGCATCTGTATTATTAATCGATAAAGCACAATTTCCCCGATATAAACCGTGCGGCGGTGGCATTTCACCTGACGTGCATAATTATCTCGATTTTGATTTAAGCGAAGCGCTCGATTCTCGTTGTGAACAATTATCTATCGTGGCCAATGGTCAACAAGAAAAAGCGAGTTGCGATATTTTAATGGTGCGACGTGAACATTTTGATGATTTTTTGGTTGAAAAAACAAAACGCTGTGGCGTTGATGTCATGACAAGTTGTGCAGTGATCGATATTGAAAATACAAAAACACAGGTGACTGTCAAAACAAAAAACGGTGATTTTCTCGGGAAAATAGCAGTATTGGCAGAAGGTGGCGCTGGAAAATTAGCGCGAAAATTAAATATTTCACCCAACAATAATGTCGCCGCTGCATTAGAATATGAACACTATCAAAGACAAAATAGTAGCGTGATGGAAATTAATTTTGACCACATACGCAGTGGTTATGCTTGGGTTTTTCCAAAATCCGATGGATTATCCATGGGTATCGGTGGTTTTTTTGGCAACAAGAAAAAAAATAAAGCGGATGATCGCGCAGGATTGCCCAAAAAATTAAATTATTATTTACAACAACAAAATGTGAATGACATCAATCGTGCGCATTTACATGGTCATCCAATACAACTTTATAGCGGACGAAAAAAATTAGTGCACAATCGCATTATGTTAATTGGTGAAGGTGCAGGGTGTGTTGATCCACTGACAGCTGAAGGCATTCGCCCTGCGATAAAAAGCGGTTATCTTGCCGCACACGCTATCGCAAAAGCAGTATCAGAAAATAATATCACTGAGCTAAAAAAATATAATCGCGCATTTCATCAAAACATCGGAAAAGATTTTCGGATTGCGCGCATTGCCACTTATTTTTTAAATTGGAATATGTCGGCGTTATTATCATCGCGATTATCGGTTCACACCATTAATCGTTTTATGGATATTTTCAGTGGTCGCACAACCTATCGCGACAGTATTACGCTGAAAAAAATGGTGCGGATAATTAAAATGGGTTTATACGATCATAGTTAGTTTTTCAACAAGTGCGCATCCCTCAACGTCTTCGGCAACGCAAACGTAATATTTTCTTCGACACCAGGCATTTCTTCGGAAACAGTCGCACCCCATTCACACAATTTCGCAACGACCTGTTGCACCAAATCTTCTGGTGCTGATGCGCCTGCAGTCACACCAACAATTTTTACATGATCAAACCACTCACGCTGCATTTCATTCGGATTATCCAATAAATACGCGCGACAACCCAACCGTTCTGCCAATTCTTTTAACCGATTGGAATTGGAACTTTCAATCGATCCGACCACAATCATCACATCACATAATCTTGACAGCTGTGTCACTGCCTCTTGGCGATTTGTTGTTGCATAGCAAATATCATCTTTTTTCGGACAGGTCATTTTCGGAAATTTTGTTTTTAATGCGGAAATAATTTCAATCGTATCATTCACTGACAGAGTCGTTTGCGTGACATAAGCACATTGATCTGGATTTTTTAGGGTTAATGTAAAAACATCATCGAGTGTTTCAATCAAATAAATACCGGCATTTTCATTATGATATTGCCCCATCGTGCCTTCGACTTCTGGATGTCCCGCATGACCAATCAAAATGCATTCGATATTTTTCTTCGCATAACGCGCGACTTCCATGTGGACTTTGGTCACCAAAGGACAGGTTGCATCAAACAAATTAAATTGACGTTCTCGCGCTAATTGTCGAACAGCCTGTGAAACACCATGCGCGCTAAAAATGAGTGTCGCACCCTTGGGCACTTCACTAATATCATCGAGAAAAATAGCGCCCTTTGCTTTTAATCTTTCAACCACGGGTTTATTGTGCACAACCTCATGACGCACATAAATGGGCGCGCCTAATTGATCGAGTGCACGCTCAACAATTTCGATGGCACGATCAACGCCAGCACAAAAACCCCTAGGATTCGCGAGTAAAACTTTCATATAATAATCTCAATACGATCCACGTCGCTCCGACAGAAACGGCGGAATCAGCGATGTTAAATGTCGCAAAATGCCAACCGTTCACATGAAAATCAATAAAATCGGTTACAAATCCAAAACGAAGTCGATCCATTAAATTTCCCAACGCACCACCCAACACCAAACTCACAGGCATTGCAATCATCCATTCCGATCGCGCATGACGGCACAACCAAGTAATTAATATAATCGAAACAATGATCGATACAGCTGACAATAAATAAATTTGCCAACCACTTTGTGCATCTAAAAAACCAAATGATGCACCCGCATTAAAGCTCAAAATAAAATTTAAAAAAGGAAATATATGAACAATCGTTTGTTCTGTAAAATGCTTTAAAACAAGATATTTCGTGAATTGATCGCACACAATAATAAAAATACTGAGATAAATCCACGGCCAGGCTTTTTTAGTCGATTCTGTCATGTTCTATTTTCGCATTTTGTAAATAATTTTTCGGATTAATGACACTTTTTTTTAATTCTTTTTCAGTATCTTTTCGAGCGTTACCAGCAACATTACCACCTCGTCTCGCCACTTTTTTATGTTCTGGCATTCGGTTGGGTTTTTCTTGTTTTGAAATTTCTGTCGTCACTTTTTCACCCAGCATCGTAAAAATTAATTCCAAATCAGTCATGTGATCGCGCAAATTTTCGTTTGATTGCCGTGGTAAATTTTTAAAATTTTTATACTCTGTTGGTGTCATACCAAATGTTGCTTTTGAAATTTCTGCCGTTAAAATTGCGTAATCTTTATCATTAGCAATACCACGCTCTTTCCACTCATCGGTTAAATTTTGTCTTATCGCGATTCCGCGCAATCGTTTATCAATCCAGTCTTTTGAATATCCTTTGAGTTCGTAAAACTTTTTCATTCGCTCTTGTGCTATTTCCGGATTTTCAATTTCCTGAATGCGTTCATAACCCACTTTTGCCAACCACCGCTTAAAAGGTTCTGCTTTAGGTGATGGAATAGACTGAATAATTCGAAAAATATTTTCTGTATTCGAACAATTTATTTTTTGTGAACCCCCTTCTGTCTCCACAAACAACAACACCGCAAGATCTTTCCAGCGACGACTTAATTCAGAATCACGGCGTCGAAGATCTTTAAGATAACCATCCGGTTGCGGTGAATCGGTCAATGCAGCGATGATGTCAATGATCACAAAAAACCAAGTATCGTTATACCATACTCGACGAACGGTTTTCTCTTGAAATAACACAATCGACTTTTCGTTATTCATAACACCATCCTAAATTTATTTGTAGGGAGATGGCTATTTTCACACAGAATCTTTTTTAAAAAAATACCGTGTTTTTTTCCTTTGGTTCTAGTTACAAAGGGGGGGGGGCAAATTGCCACCCCCCTTTGCATAACTCATTGTTTATAAATAATTTTTCTACGCAAAACACCTTTCTTCACCACGACCAAATGCATTTTCCACACAACGTCCACAAATCGTCTCATGCGCTTTATCAGATCCCACCTCTTCGCGACGATGCCAACAACGTTCGCATTTTTGATGTGCCGACACTGTTACGTCAATTTTAATGGGCGCATCAGAAGATTCAATGAATGCAACACGTGCATTTGAAACGATAAAGAAAAACCGCAATTCATCGCCCAATGATTTTAATTTTTCATAAGAACCGTTCGCGGCATTGATCGTCACTTCCGCTTCCAATGCAGAACCCATTTTTCCTTCAGCGCGATAAGTTTCTAATACTTTATTCACGTCATTGCGCACATTCATTAACCACAACCAATCAATGGGTGATTGATGTAATGTTGGAAATTGAGTGAACCACGTATTTAAAAATACAGATTCAGTGCGTTTTCCCGGCATGCATTTCCAAATTTCATCCGCTGTAAAGCTCATCACGGGCGCTAACCATCGCACCATCGCTTCACACATATAATACAAAGCGGTTTGCGCTGAACGACGCGGAACACCTGTTTTTGCAGCAGTATATAAACGATCTTTAATCACATCCAAATAAAAACCCCCCAAATCAACGCTGCAAAAATTATGAATCAAATGATAAATAGTGGGAAATTGATAGGTATTAAAGGCATTTATAATTTCTTGTTGTAATTGCTGCACGCGAGAAATCATCCATGCATCGAGTGCGAGTAAATTGTTGGAATCCACACATTCTTTTTCAGGATTAAAATCAAATAAATTCGATAATAAAAATCGCATCGTATTTCGAATTCTGCGATAGGTATCGCTACAACGATTTAAAATTTCATCGGATACACTAATATCATCCGTGTAATCACCCGACATCACCCATAATCGCAATACATCAGCACCGTATTTTTTAACAATATCTGCGGGTGAAACGGTATTGCCTAATGATTTCGACATCTTACGACCTTCTGCATCTACAACATAACCATGCGTTAACACGGATTTGTAGGGCGCATTTTCACGCATCGCAACGGCCGTTAATAATGACGTGTGAAACCAACCGCGGTGTTGATCAGAACCTTCCAAATATAAATCCGCGGGCTCCGATAATTCAGGGCGTTTTTCCAACACACAAAAATGAGAAACACCCGAATCAAACCAAACGTCTAATACATCGGTTATTTTGTCGTAATTTTCTGCGTCATTCACTACTGTTTTAATATCACAGTCATGCCACGCATCGATTCCATTTTTCTCAATCAACAACGCTGCTTTTTCCATTATTTTTAAAGTATCTGGATGCAATTCACCGGTTTTTTTATGCACCAATAAAGTAATGGGAATTCCCCACGCGCGTTGACGCGAAATACACCAATCAGGGCGCGCTTCAATCATTTTAAAAATACGCTGCTCACCCCAACTCGGAATCCATTTTACTTTCGGTATCGCATTTAATGCTGATTCGCGCAAATGCTTTTGCGTCATACTAATAAACCATTGCGGCGTTGCCCTGAAAATCAAGGGTGTTTTGTGACGCCAACAATGCGCGTAGCTGTGCGTAATATTTTCTTGATGCAATAAATGTCCTGAATTTTTTAAATGTTCAATAATAGGATCATTGGCTTTAAATACATGTAATCCTGCAAAATGCGGCACGTCATCGCTAAAACAACTTTGCGCATTGACAGGATTTCGCATAGGTAAATGATATTTTACGCCAATCACATAATCATCTTGACCGTGGGCAGGCGCAGTATGCACCGCACCCGTTCCTGCTTCCATCGTCACATGTTCGCCTAAAATAATCGGCACTTTTTTATCTAAAAAGGGGTGTTGACATAAAAGATTTTCTAAATTTTTGCCAAGTGTTTTTCCAAGAATTTTATAATCAGTGATTTGGTAACGCGCCATCACATTCACTAATAAATCTTCAGCGAGAATGAAAGACGTTTTTTCCTTCCGCGTTTCAACCAACACATAATTAGCTTCAGGATGAACGGAGATTGCTTCGTTAGCGGGTAAAGTCCACGGTGTCGTCGTCCAAATCACAATAGAGCAAGTGTGAGTGTGAGTGTGAGTGTGAGAAAAAAGTGAAAAACATTTTTCAGCATCCACCACATCAAACGCCACATCAATCGCCGGCGATGTTTTTTCTTTATATTCCACTTCTGCTTCTGCCAATGCAGACGCACACGCAGTGCACCAATGCACCGGTTTTTGGCCACGCAATAAGTGTCCGTTCGCAACGATCTTTGCCAATGCGCGCACGGCATTCGCTTCATAACTAAAATCCATTGTTAAATACGGATGCTGCCAATCTCCCAACACACCCAAGCGTTCAAAATCCGCTTTTTGTAATGCAACTTGCGAGGTTGCATATTCTCGACACGCTTTTCGAAATTCTGTTGCATTTAATTTATCGCCCACTTTTCCACATTTTTTTTCAACATTTAATTCAATCGGCAAACCATGACAATCCCATCCCGGCACATAGGGCGAATGAAATCCGCTCAACGTTTTTGATTTAACAACAATGTCTTTTAATGTTTTATTGAGTGCCGTTCCCATGTGAATATTTGCATTCGCATACGGCGGACCATCGTGCAAAATAAATGTCGGTTTATCGACATTATTTTTTTGAATCAACTCGTACAAATTTATTTTTTGCCAATGCGAAAGCATCTCGGGTTCACGCTTCTGCAAATCCGCTTTCATGGGGAATTCGGTGGTCGGTAAATTTAAGGTATTTTTGTAATCAGCCATAACCCTGCCTCATTAGAATAAGCAGAGAACTATATCACGATGCACTTACTGGCAACAATCCGTGTGGTTGAATCCAACCTATCTGATACGCTAAAAATAAAAAACCAAACAACAACAATGCAAGAATAATGCGCCAGGTTAGTGCTTTTGCCAATGAAACACCGCGACCACGTTTTGTTAAATAAAACGCGCCGCTGCCTAAGCAGTACAGAATCGCAATAAAGGCGAGGGTGATGAATAGGTGTATTATCATTTTGCTCTACCTTTGTAGGACGGATGGAGAGTGAGGAATAATAACGCTGTCATTCCAGGATCGTCTTGAGCTCCTTGATGACAAGAGTTCCTTTGGTGGAGATGAAAAAAGCCGTCCGCGTGCACTGCTTGTCCTGGTAGGCCTTGATAGTTTTAAAGAATAAGGTGAAATTTTTCTTTTCTCTATTGCCAGTTCTCTTGTCACTCTTTCCAGCTCTCCCGTCACTTTTTCCAGCTCTCCCCTTAATGCTTTATTTTCTTCTTGAAGCTTTCTCCGATCTTCTTGGGCAGCATGAAGAAATGTCCTCAAACCCTGCTGTACAAGCACACGTTGCCCTCGAGACGAACTTGTATCACGCTCTTCGTTTGGGCGTCCTACGTTGATTGGATTTCTCATTTCATCCCCGCAATGACTATGTTCAAATATGTGCCGTATGATAGTCTAGAAAAATGTAAAATGCGAATTGATCTTACTGACTGAGCAGACCGGACACTGACGCTCATACGGAGTGCACCATGAAAACCATCAAAAAATTAAATTATTGTTTTTCTGTACTGTTCGTCACTATCTTGATTGTTGTGTGTTACAACATTTTTTTTAATAACCAACCCGCAACCCCTGATCACGCATCGCTGTCACTCACTCCTTTCACCGCACGTGAACAAAAAGATTTGATTACCGAGCAAGAACAAGCGGGACAATTAGAGGTGAATGGACCGCTCGTTGCCAGCATGAACGCAGCCGATGCACAAGCACACGTATTGAATTTAAATCACGGCGCGAACAAGACATCATAAAATCTTTCTTTGCACACAACAATTTTTATATTCAACCGCTCGTTGGATGATATGACCGTGGTATTTCTCGTGGAGACGCCGTGAATACATCCGTATAGGCTTGGGAATGTCATCCCTGACATTCACACTCCACTCAAAACACCACAGTCATATCATCACTCGCACTTTCATATTTTTTGTCGTGTACAGAGAAAATCTTTACAAAAAATAATGTTTCGCCATGACCACATCCTTTTTAATCTGCACAACCAATTCATCCACCGAATCAAATTTCAATTCATCTCGAATTTTATGTAAAAATTCTACGGTGATTTTACGCCCATAAATAATTTCATCAAAATCAAATATAAAAACTTCTAAGAGTATTTTTTTGCCATCAAAGGTGGGGCGATAACCCACACTGGCAACGCCTGATAAAATACGATGATGTAATCCATGCACGTGCACCACAAAAATTCCCATCAACGGCACTTGTTTGCGGCGCAAATAAATATTGGCGGTTGGAAAACCCAATTGTCGCCCGATTTGATCACCATACGCAACGTGTCCTGTTAAGCAAAACGGGTGATGGGTTAGAGCAGACACCCTTTTAAAATCGCCTTCAAATACAGCGTCGCGCACACGTGTGCTGCTGATACGATCACCGCGATATAATGATTGTGAAAGTGCGACCACCTCAAAATCATATTTTTTTCCGAGCGTTTGCAATAAAGAAACATCACCCAATCGCTTAGTGCCAAAACGAAAATCATCGCCAACCATTATTTTTTTCGCCCCCAATTGATCCACCAAAATCGTTTTGACAAAATCTTCAGCGGATAATTGCGCGAGTTTTTGATTGAAACGCAAGCAACAAAAATAGTCGACACCCCATTTTTTAACGGCATTCCATTTCTCAGAAAAGCGCATTAAACGGGGTGCGGGATTTTGCGGAAAAAAAAACTCGGTCGGATGTGGTTCAAATGTCACTAATAAAGAGGGTAATCGCAATGCTTTCGATGCATTAATTAAGGTTTCAATTAATCGTTGATGGCCGTTATGCAAACCATCGAAATTGCCAATCGTGATAACTGACCGTTGATGATACAGGACTGGATTTCTAATAAGTTTCATATATTCGCTACGCAAAATATCAGTGTGAAACATGAGTGTGAGTGTGAGTGTGTGAGTAATATAAATAGTCTAAAACGTACCTCTGACACTCACACTGATAACTCACACTCACACCTCAACACGGCGACCGAAAATGCCTAATCCGTACACCCATCACTCCCAGCAATAAAAAATAACTCACCATACCCGCACCCAAAATCAAAATCAAATGCAAAATACGTGTTAAAACAGGCCATGTTAACCACGGCGTTAATGATCCCGCAAGACTATAAATAATAAAAGCCATGACGCCATTGGCAATGACCAATTGCATAATTGTTTTACGCCATTTTTTACCAGGCGAAAAAATAGTGCTGCGAATAAGTAAAATCCACAATAGCGATGCGTTGACAATCGAAGCAATCGATGTCGATAACGCTAATCCAGCGTGTTTTAAGGGGAAAATTAATATTGCATTAAAAATTAAATTTACCGTTAACGCAATGGCAGCGATTTTAACGGGTGAACGAATATTTTGCCTCGCATAAAAAGCCGATGCGAGAATTTTTATTAACATAAATGCCGGTAAACCCACTGCAAATGCACTTAAACTTTTTGCCGTCATCACCACATCAAAACTATTAAATCGTCCGTAATGAATTAAGGTTGATAATATCGGGCCTGCCAATACAAATAATCCAACAGCAGACGGTACGCCAATAAATAACGTGCAACGCAATGCCCAATCCAATGTTTCCGAAAATACTTTTTCATCTTTTTCAGCGTGATTTCTCGATAAATGCGGCATGACGACAGTGGCAAGAGCAACACCAATAATGCCCAGCGGAAAATAAATTAATCGATCGGAATAATACAACCATGAAATACTGCCTCGTTGTAAAAATGACGCGAACACATTATCGACCAATAAACTAATTTGCGCGATCGACACACCAAATAATGCTGGCAACATGCGTTTCATAACACGCACCACACCCGGATCATGAAACCCTATTTTAAATCGCGGCATTAAATTGACGCGTTTTAAAAAAGGAATTTGAATAAAGAGTTGCGCGAAACCACCGATCATTACACCCCATGCTAAAACATAAATCGGCATGGTGGTATGCGGTGCCCATAATAAGGCAACGCCAATTAAAGCAATATTTAATAGCACCGGCGCAAATGCAGGCGCTGCAAAAAGACCGTACGTATTTAATATGGCACCCGCAAAAGCGGTTAATACAATTAATAATAAATACGGAAACATAATGCGAATCATGTGTTCGGCAACATAAAAACGCGCAGGATCATGCATAAAACCAGGTGCAAAAATCATAATTAAAAGAGGTGAGAAAATTTCGGCGATCATCACCACAACAGAAACCACAAATGTCAGCGTTCCCGCAATATGATCAACAAATTGCTGCGCGTCGTCATGACTTTTTTGCGCACGATGCTCTGCCAAAATAGGCACAAACGCTTGCGCAAATGCACCTTCACCAAATAATCGGCGTAAAAAATTCGGCAAACGAAAGGCCACAACAAAAGCATCAAACAATCCACCTGCGCCAAAAATGCTGGCCAAAATAATATCGCGCGCAAATCCCATGATGCGCGATAGCAATGTAAAAAATGCGACGGTTGAGGTGGATTTTACTAATTTTTGTGTCACGCGATCTTTAAATTCCATTTTTTTGATGTTACAAACAAAATAGTGTATTTCTATCAAGAGCGCAAATTTAAAAATGGAGGGGCAGGATGCGTGATAACAGGGTTGTACCAGCTTATTGACAAGTCATGCATAAAACGTCAGAATTTCGCCTCTTTACATATCAAATTTTTGGAGTAAGTCCTTGGCAAATACAGCACAAGCAAAAAAACGGGCAAAACAAGCCGTTGTAAGACGCGAACGCAATTTCAGTCAGAAATCCACCATGCGTACAGCAATCAAAAAAGCATTGAAGACCGTTCAAAGTGGCGACAAAACGATAGCAGCAACTGCTTACAAAGAAGTCGCTTCGTTGGTTGACAAAGCGGTTGGTAAAAAGTTAATTCACGCGAACAAAGCGGCGCGTTTGAAAAGCCGTTTGAATACGAAGGTTAAAGCGCTTTAGATTGAGTTAAATAAGCCATCATGGATTGACACAGCGATTGCGTGCCCAACGAAGCAATCGCTGATATCGCAAACACAGGTCCCTGCCATTCTATTTTCTCAACAAGATGCGTAACTTTTTCAGAGATAGTTTCTTCTGGCAACGCATCCATTTTGTTGAATACCAACCAACGCGGTTTTTCTAATAATTCCGGATCGTATTGCGCCAATTCTTTTTCGATTGTCATGATATTGTGAATTAAAACAGATTCATCAGGCTCACTCAGATCAACCACATGCCATAAAACTGCCGTTCGGCTGAGATGTTTTAAAAAACGATGTCCTAATCCAACACCCTCACTGGCGCCTTCAATCAATCCAGGAATATCAGCAACCACAAAACTTTGTAATTCATCTACGCGCACAACGCCTAAATGTGGACGTATCGTCGTAAATGGGTAGTCGGCAACTTTTGGCGTTGCATTGGAAATAGCGCGAACCAAAGTTGATTTACCTGCATTGGGCAAACCTAATAAACCTACATCTGCTAATACTTTTAATTCGCATTTTAAGCGACGTTCTTCGCCAGAACTACCTTTGGTGGTTTGACGCGGCGCACGATTGGTACTGCTTTTAAATCGTGTATTACCCAATCCGTGAAAACCGCCTTTGGCAACACACAATCGTTGACTGGGTTTTGTTAAATCGCCTATTAATTCCAGTGTGTCGGCATCGTAGACGATCGTTCCAACTGGCACGGGAATAATCATATCTTCGCCGCTTTTACCTGTACGCTGCGCACCCATACCCGATTGACCACCTTTCGCGCGATATAAACGCTGATAACGTAAATCGATTAAAGTGTTTAATGATTCGGATGCTTCGAAGAAAATGCTAGCGCCATCACCGCCATCGCCGCCATCAGGTCCGCCAAACGGAATAAATTTTTCGCGACGAAAGCTCATGCAGCCATGACCGCCATTGCCGGCGACGACTTCAATGATGACTTGATCGATGAATTTCATGGTGGGTTATCTGGTATTAGGTATCTGTTATCAGTTATCTGTTATCTGTTATCAGTATCAGAGGCACGATTTAATATTTTACTGATACCTGATACCTGATACCTTACACTGTTACAACAGAAACTGTTTTACGACGATTCGGCCCTTTGATTGAAAAACAAACTTTACCGTCAATCAATGCATATAACGTATGATCACGGCCCATGCCAACGCCCTTTCCAGGATGACAGTTCGTGCCGCGTTGACGAATAATAATATTGCCGGCAATCACGCTTTCGCCACCGAATGCTTTTACGCCTAAATATTTTGGGTTGGAGTCGCGACCATTGCGCGTTGAACCGCCCGCTTTTTTATGTGCCATGTTTGATTACCTTTACGCTTGAACTTTTGTAATTTTCACTTCTGTAAAATACTGACGATGACCCGCTTTTTTCATGTGATGTTTGCGGCGTCTAAATTTAATGATGCGAATTTTATCTGCACGACCGTGTTTTAACACTTCTGCCACGACTTTTGCACCAGCAACCATCGGCGCACCCACAGTCATTTGCTCACCTTCGCCGACCATCAACACGCGATCAAAATCAACCGTATGACCCGCTTCTGCTGTTAGCTTTTCAACTTTCAGTATTTGCCCTTCAGCGACACGGTATTGTTTACCGCCTGTTTCTATAATCGCGTACATGATTTTTGCCCTTTATTTCGGAAATCTTCAAAGAGCGAGCATTGTAGGCAAAATATTCAGTGCCCGCAAGTTTTTTTCGAGCTTGACACTCATAAACGCACCCCCTAGCATACCCGCATGAAAACATCCCACGCCCTCATTGAAAATCCAGCAGAAATCCTACAAAACATTCGCGCGCTCGTCGCCAGTGATTTGGAAGCTGTTGATCATCTCATTCATAAAGAGTTAGCGTCCAGCGTGCCATTAACCCGTGAAATCACACAACATATTTTTAAAACCAAAGGCAAACAATTGCGTCCCTTGCTGGTTATTCTTGCGGCACGTGCCTTTTCAAATAAGCGCGCTTTAGAAAAAAAACATTACGAGCTTGCCGTTGTTATTGAATTTGTACATACCGCCACTTTGCTCCATGATGACGTCGTTGACCATTCTGAATTGCGACGTGGTCAGCAAACCGCAAATGCCATTTGGGGCAATGCCGCCAGCGTTTTAGTCGGAGACTTTTTATATTCTCGTGCGTTTCAAATACTCGCACGTCACAATGATTCCGCTATCATGCAGGTTTTATCGGAAGCCACGAATGCCATTGCCGAAGGCGAAATCACGCAGCTCATGAATCAACATGATGCAGACTTATCAGAAGATAATTATTTTCAGGTCATCACACAAAAAACGGCAAAATTATTTTCGGCAGCAACTGAAATTGGTGCGCTATTAGAAAATGCTGAAAATACCGATGTAAAAGCAATGTCTGATTATGGTTTGCATTTGGGAATTACTTTTCAAATGATTGATGATTTATTGGATTATGAAACTTCCGCAGCAATGACGGGAAAAAATATCGGTGATGATTTGCGTGATGGCAAAGTGACATTACCTTTAATTTATGCGATGCAAAATGCGATTCCTGAAAAATCTTTGGTGGTTCGCAATGCTATTAAAACAGGTGATATAAACGCATTAGATGAAATATTATCTATTTTAAAAGAAACCAACGCATTTACAATGACGCGAAATAAAGCGAATGAATGTGCCACATTGGCCAATCATGCATTAAAAAATATTCCTGAATCTATCTATCGTAATGCAATGGAAGAGTTGGTATTATTTGCCGTGCGAAGGGGTTATTAGTGTGAGCGTGAGTGTGAGTTATTAGTGTGAGTGTGAGTTATCAGTGTGAGTGTCAGAGGTACGGTTTAATGTTTTTTTATTATTTTTAGGTGGTTAAACAATTTTAGATATTGTTTAGAATTTTCTCACACTCACACTCACACTAATAACTCACACTCACACTCACACTCACACCATCACCGCGGAGTGTAGCTCAGCCTGGTAGAGCACTGCTTTCGGGAAGCAGGGGCCGGAGGTTCGAATCCTCTCACTCCGAATCCTCTTTCGTTAATCCTTCGGCTTCGACAATGTGGCGTAATTTTTTCAAGCCTTCAAGTTGTAATTGACGCACCCGTTCACGCGTTAAACCAACCGCCGTACCCACTTCTTCTAGCGTCGCGCGATCATGTCCTTGCAATCCAAAGCGACGCACAATCACTTCACGTTCACGATCATTTAATGCATTCAACCACTGCGTGATATGCACTTCCAAATCACTTTGTTGCACCAAATCAGCGGGATCAATATTGTTATCGTCTGCAATCACATCGACCAATGTTTTTTGACCGTCCTGCATCACAGGCGAATCAATCGAAATAGTATCCGGCGCTAACAATAACATCTCTCGAATTTCTTCAACCGGTTTATCGATCAGGTTTGCAATTTCTTCCGGCGTTGCTTTGTGATCTAATCGTGACGCTATTTTTTTTCCGGCGCGTAAATAAATATTTAATTCTTTAATGACGTGAATCGGCAAACGCACCGTGCGACTTTGATTCATAATCGCACGCTCGATCGTTTGGCGAATCCACCAGGTGGCATAGGTTGAAAAACGAAATCCGCGTTCTGGATCAAATTTTTCAACCGCCGTCATCAATCCTAAATTTCCCTCTTCAATTAAATCTAAAAAAGCCAAACCACGATGACAATAATGTCGCGCAATTTTCACCACTAATCGTAAATTACTTTCAATCATTTTTACGCGCGCGGCTTTTATGCCTTTTTTAACATCGCGCGCAACACGCAATTCATCTTTGGGTGTTAATAATGGTTTATAACCCAATTCACGCAAATAAATATGCGTAGGGTCTCGCGTTTCCCAGGTTTCGTTTTCAACTTCCACTGAAGAGTCAGGTTTTTCTATGGATGCGTCGACGGACGCAACATCAGGCTCATTTTTTTCTGCAAAAATTTCAGCGTGATTTTTGGTTTCTTTTTTTATTGATTGTTTTGCTGGTTCAGGCGAGTGTTTGGTTTTTGTCATTATTTTAGTCTGGATAATTTTTTTTGTTTTTGTTATTTTTTTTGAACGAGACGGTTTCGTGATTTTTTTAATTTTTTTGATTTTTTGTGGTAATTTTTTCTTCGTCATCAATCATCTCGCTCGCTGACGCGCACGTCTCTACTGTAAAAACCGCAATGGATTCACTGGCACCCCATTGCGCCGAATCTCAAAATACAGCAACGTACGACCGGCATCATTTTGCCCCATACGTGCAATTACGCTTCCCGCTTGTATCTGATCACCGACTACCACTAGATTTTCTTGATTAAACGCATAGGCGCTTAAATAGCTATCATTGTGTTTGATAATAATTAGATTACCATATCCACGCACGCCATCTCCACTATAAACCACCGTACCGCTGGCGGATGCGCGTATCGGTTCACCCAATTGTCCAGCAATAGAAATACCGGGATGACCCTCTGGACTTCTCGAAAACCCTTGTACTAATCGCCCTTTTGCAGGACGCAACCAACCAGACGAATAATAAACGGTTGGTTCTGTTGTGTATTGAATACGCGGCGTAACTAATGCTCTTTGGGGTGTTTGACTGGGCGGTCGATGCGTCATAATCAAACGCTCGCCGGAAGTAATCGGATACGGTGGATTTAAATTATTAGCAGCAGCCAACTCTCGATAATCCAGTCCAAATGAAAAAGCAATCGAGTAAATCGTATCGCCACGTCTGACAATGTAAAAATTAGAAGCAGCACCCTTTTGATACCATGCATCCACGACGGGTGCTGGTTGTGATGAATCAAAACAACCGGACAATAATGCAAAAAGGCTAAAAAATACGATGAAAAACGCAGATTTCAATAAACGAATCATGCCATGGGCCTTAACCGTTTAACCCAACTAGACAACACATCAAACGCTTCGTAATGCGTAATATCCACGCGCAAAGGGGTGATCGACACTTTACCTTCACGAACCGCATAAAAATCAGTACCGATACCCGCATCTTGTTCAGCACCAGGTGGACCCACCCAATAAACGGTATGACCGCGCGGATCAATTTGTTTAATCGTCGGTGCTGCACGATGCCGCGTACCCAAACGCGTTACTTCATAACCTTGCAATTGATCAAATGGCACATCCGGCACATTCACATTTAAAATCGTCGCAGCCGGCAATGGTTCACGCAAAATATGCTGAACCAATTCACAAGCCACTTCAGCAGCCGTGTCATAATAGGTTAATTGATCACCGCCTGATAATGACATGGCAATCGCGGGCAATCCCAAAAATCGACCTTCCATCGCAGCAGCCACTGTTCCGGAATACCAGACGTCATCTCCCAAATTGGAACCGGCATTAATGCCCGTAATAACCATTTCCGGAATGATTTTTAATAAGCCCGTAATTGCGACGTGCACACAATCCGTGGGCGTGCCTTCAACGCTCACAAAACCATTGTCTAACGTTTTTAATTGCAAGGGTGCTGTTAAGGTCAATGAGTTGCTCGCCCCGCTTCGATTGCGATCGGGAGCGACAACAATGACATCTGCAATTTTTTTAATGGCTTTGGTCAGCGTCACAATGCCTTTGGCATAAACGCCGTCGTCGTTTGAAATAAGTACACGTAACATAAAAATTTTCCAACCAAACTGACCACACTGAATAGTAATAATTCTACAACAATTTCATTGAACACTTAAGGTAAATTTAATAATACAGTGTTACGATTTCGGTTCTTAAATTTTTACATAAGGAGACAAAAATGAGAAGAAAAGATTGGGGTGGAGGAAGGCATTCGAAGGATGGGCCTGATGGCGCACATGGGAAGAGCGGGAGAAGCTACTCCAGATTTTATGGCGAAAACGAAGGAACAAAAAAGAATGAGTCAGCAGACCCAGCTACTACTGTACCTGTCCCTGAAAACCCGTTATTGCGTGGGGGTTTTTTCAGACGAAACATTGGTGGTGAAATAGTAGAAACCGGTGGCAAAACAAATCGTCCAGTTGGCGCCGTTCTTGTGCCGAAATAACCATCGCGCATAAAGCAACACTGACTTTCTTATAATAACCTTTCCACTAAAGCGATATCTTCCGGAAAAGTAATTTTAATATTCCGCGCATCGCCTAAAATCATGGTTGGTTTTAGGCCTGCGTGTTCAATGGCGCTGGATTCATCGGTAATCATTGCATGATCAGATAACGCTTTTTCTATGGATGATTTTAATAATCCATAACGAAAACATTGTGGCGTTTGCGCCTGCCATACATGCTCACGTGAAACGGTTTTTTCAACGCACTCATTCGCATCTACTTTTTTGAGCGTATCGACAACGGGTAATCCCAACAAACCACCCACCGTATGATTTTTTAATTCAGAAATGAAACGCGTAATATCTTCGGATTGCAAACACGGACGCGCCGCATCATGCACCAATACAAAATCATTTTTATCCGCAAAATCCTGTAAAAAATCAAGGCCTAATAAAACAGAATGAACGCGCTCTTTGCCGCCGATGGTCGTCATTATTTTTTCAGGATGTAAAAATTTTAATGTCGACCACCAGTCATCTTTTGCCTGCAATACGACAACGACTTTTTCGATTTGAGCATGTGCAGTAAATACATTAACGACACGTTCTAAAATAGTTTTGCCGTGAATTTCTAAATATTGTTTGGGCCGATCTGCATGAACGCGTGTGCCGATGCCGGCAGCGGGAATAATGGTCCAGTATTTCATCGCTTCACCACTTCATAAAAAACCTCACCTTTTTTCACCATCCCTAAATCATTGCGTGCACGCGCCTCAATCGCTGCATTGCCGTTTTGCAAATCTTTTATTTCTGCAATTAACACTTGATTGCGTTTATCGAGTTGTGCGTTTATTTTTTCTTGTTTTGAAATATTTTTTTGTATATGCCAAACGGTTTTAACACCGCCATCGGAAAACCAGAATTCGTATTGCAAGAGCAATAATAAAATGATAAGTGCACTCAAAATCATTTTCATAAGAATCATTTCACTCGTTTGCGCTCACACTACCGCATGAGCTTCTCCCGCCATTTTCCCAGCGTACGGAGCTTCACTACCCAACTCTTTCTCAATGTGCAACAAACGATTATATTTTGCAATACGATCCGAGCGGGAAAGTGATCCTGTTTTGATTTGACCAGCGGCGGTTGCCACGGCCAAATCCGCAATCGTCGTATCTTCTGTTTCGCCGGAACGATGTGAAATAACGACACCATAGTGATTTTGTTTCGCCAAACCAATCGTTGCGAGTGTTTCAGTTAAGGTGCCGATTTGATTGAGTTTAATTAAAATAGCATTCGCAATTTTTTTCTCGATCGCTTCTGATAATATTTTTGCATTCGTAACAAAAATATCATCACCCACCAATTGCACTTTTTTACCTAATTTTTTCGTGAGTTGTTGCCAACCAGCATAATCATTTTCAGCCAAACCGTCTTCAATAGAAATAATCGGATATTGATCTACCCATTTCGCCAAGCGAGTAATCATCTCTTTTGAATCGTATTTTTCCGATGCAAAATGATAAACACCCTCACGATAAAATTCGGTGCTAGCGACATCTAATCCCAAATAAATATCTTTTCCTGCGTGATAACCCGCTTTTTCAATGGCTTCCATGATTAAATCCAATGCCGCTTCATGGCTCGGTAAGTCAGGCGCAAAACCGCCTTCATCACCCACTGAGGTTGAAAAATTTTTATCGCTCACTATTTTTTTCAGCGTATGAAACACTTCAGCGCCTGCGCGCAGTGCTTCTGAAAACGTCGGCAATCCTTTCGGCACAATCATAAATTCTTGAATATCTAATTTATTATTCGCATGCGCGCCGCCATTAATAATATTCATCAGGGGTACTGGCATCGTGAATGGACCGTCGCCACCCAAATAACGATATAAGGGTTGTTGATGATCTTTTGCCGCCGCATGGGCAACCGCTACCGAAACTCCCAAAATGGCATTCGCACCCAATCGACTTTTATTTTCCGTGCCATCTAATTCAATCATCAGATGATCAATGTCTTCTTGTGAGTCCGGATTTTTTCCCAATAATTCAGCGCGAATATCGCGATTGACAAAACTCACCGCTTTTAAAACACCTTTGCCGTGATATCGTTTTGGATCATGATCACGCAATTCTAATGCTTCTTTTGAGCCGGTTGACGCACCCGATGGCACTGCAAAAGAGCCGCTCGCACCCGATGATAAAGTCACCTCGACTTGTATCGTTGGATTACCCCGCGAATCTAGAATCTCTAACGCTTGTATATCGGAAATAACAGACATTTATTGTCCTCATAAATGATAGAGTGGTAACTCAGCCCAGTGCTGTTTCAACATATTACGCAGCGCTTTTGAAATGGGCAATGATTTTTCAGTCTGTCTCCAAGCTTCTTTGAACCGTCCCGTTGTTTCTTTCGCGACTGTTATGACCAGCGAATTCGATACACTCACACGCTCTGAAAAATAATGTAACGTTTTTCGATCTATTTCGTAAAAGTTTTTTTGTTTTGCAAAATTAAGGGCCAATTGGCGATTTTTTAAATAGGGTAAGGTAGAAACTAAATCGTAGGCTGGCGCTAATTCGGCAGTCAAACCATCACGATAAATCAATGACCAATTTTTTAAATGCGCATCAGTGTTTCCAATTAAAATATTAAAAAAGACGCGCTTTAGAAATTCAATGAATTGCGCTTCAGAATTTTGCAAAAGAGATAATATCAACTTTGCTATCGTATCGTAATTAGTCGCTTCATATTTTTTTTCTGGCTTGACAGAAAATACTTGTGCAAAATCCTCAATATGTATCCGTTTTTCATTGTCACGATCAAAACGTTTTATCGCATAAGCATACGTTTCATCCGGTAAATTTAACGCTGGTAAATCACGCAAATGATTGACACGAACGAGTTGTGTATCGGGCACATCAATGCCAATCATTCTTGCTAATTGCATCATACTGTATTCATTTTCAGACACTTGTGGATGCAGCAGGGATGGTGTTTTAACAATAAAATTTCCTGGTAATGCCAATGTAAACCACGATTTTTCTTTCAGCATCGAAAATTTTAATTGCACACCCGATAATGAAAAATGAATGGCGTGCGGGTCTTTTTTTTCTAACGGAGTTTTTTTTCTAACGGACTTTGATATCAATAAATGCTTATTTTCCAGTCTAATTGCACCTGGCAAATCACTCCCCAATGCCGCCAATAATGCAAATTCATTTTTTACATCGATATCTTGTTGGGCTGCAATCAGTGTACGCAAATCACCCTCGGGTAATAAATTTGAAAAAAAAGAAGGTAAGCGTTGGTGGGTGACGTAGGTCTTGCGCAAATCCGAAAAAGACAAACTTAAAGTCGGTCGCGCGGCAGGATCAGTTTCAATATAGTCCCGATCAAAAGTAAAAATATTTTTACCGTCACGCTCGTGAATGAGATAACCCACGAGCGTTTTATTTAAAAATAGCTGCGCATGATCAGTCGTCATCTTTCACCTGAAATTGCTCGAGCAATGTTTGTTTTGATGGAGTGTCTGAATACTGTTGGCGTAGCACAGCCGATTGCTTAGGCGTGACCGCCACGATTTCCAATGTCAGTGCTTTTGCAAGTGCCAATAAGGTTGATAATTGAATATCCCTGCCCGATTCCGCCTTTGACACCATGGGTTGCGTCAGATGTGCTAATTTGGCAAGCGCTGTTTGGCTCAACTGTTTGTTGATCCGTGCTTGATGGAGTTGTTGGGCAAGGGTACGCATAATTATATCTTTAAAAGTATATATATTTTAATATTATACATTTAAAGATATACATTGGGAACTACAAAAACACCCCGATTGACAGTCAGCACGCGGTAGACGGTCGAGGTTTCGCTATTTCACCACACCATCAATTTCCTTTAACATCATCAACAATTCTTTCATCTTCGACAACGGCCAATTATTCGGGCCATCACTTAAGGCATTATCGGGATCAGGATGCGTTTCCATAAATAATCCAGCAACACCGACAGCAACAGCAGCGCGTGCTAATACGGGTACAAATTCACGTTGACCGCCAGATTGAGTGCCCTGCCCGCCAGGCAATTGTACGGAATGCGTTGCATCAAAAACCACAGGGCATCCTGTTTCGCGCATCACAGCAAGAGATCGCATATCCGACACTAAATTATTATAACCAAAACTCACACCACGCTCGCACACCATAATTTTTTCATTACCTGTTGCGCGCGCTTTTTCAACCACATTTTTCATATCCCACGGCGATAAAAATTGCCCTTTTTTAATATTCACAGGCAATCCGCATTTCATCACATTTTGAATAAAATTGGTTTGCCTGCATAAAAAAGCCGGTGTTTGTAGCACATCAACCACTTTACAAACTTCATGCAATGGCGTGTCTTCATGCACATCGGTTAACACCGGCACGCCAATGTGTTTTTTCACTTTTTCTAAAATTTGCATGCCTTTTTCCAAACCCAATCCACGAAAACTGTTATGAGATGATCGATTGGCTTTATCAAAAGAAGATTTAAAAATAAAATTAATTTTTAACGCATCTGTGATTTCTTTTAATTGTCCCGCGACATCCAATTGCAATGTTTCGCTTTCAATCACGCAGGGGCCGGCGATTAGAAAGAAGGGGCTATTATTATCTGTTGTGAAATGAGCTAGGTTCATATTTTTCTCCAATGACATGTTGGTGTGAGTGTAACGCCGCTTCAACAAACGCCGTAAACAACACATGTCCATCGCGCGGATTAGAAGTAAATTCTGGGTGAAATTGACACGCCACAAACCACGGATGATTCGGCAACTCAATGGTTTCCACCAAATTATTTTCTTTTGAGCGGCTCGACACAATTAATCCTGCTTTTTCCAATAACGGTAATAATTGATTATTCACTTCGTAACGATGACGATGACGCTCAGCAATAATTTCTTTTCCATATATTTTGTGGATTAATGTATTTTTTGAAACAACGCAATCTTGCGCACCCAAACGCATGGTACCGCCTAAATCGCTTTTTTCATCGCGTTTTTCTATCATTCCTGTTTTATCTTTCCATTCATTCACCAATGCAATCACGGGATATGGCGTTTTAGGATCAAATTCAGAGCTATTAGCATTTTTTAATTTCGCTACATGACGCGCAAATTCTATCATCGCAATTTGGAGTCCCAAACAAATTCCCAAATACGGAATATTATTTTCACGCGCGTATTGTGCCGCAATAATTTTTCCTTCAATGCCGCGCGTGCCAAATCCGCCTGGCACCAAAACCGCATTCGACGATTGTAATAATTCCGCTGGTTTTTTTTCTAAAAATAAATCGGCATCGATGTAATTGATGGTCACGCGCGATTCAGTTTGAATGCCTGCATGCGTTAATGCTTCATTTAAAGATTTATAGGAATCCGCATAATCCGTGTATTTTCCCACCATCGCAATGGTAATTTCATGCTTGGGATGTTGGTAACGTGACAACACTTTTTTCCACTCATGAAAATCCGCATCGCGATTTTCAATGTGTAGTTTTTCACACACGCGACTGCCTAATCCTTCACGATCTAAAATCATCGGGATTTCATAAATACTTTTGACATCCGGCAATGAAATAACATCATGAAGCGAAACGTTCGTAAATAAAGCGATTTTTTCACGTTGCGCGGTTGGTATCGTTGTTTCTGAACGACAGACTAAAATATCCGGTTGAATACCAATCGAACGTAATTCTTTCACGGAATGTTGTGTGGGTTTTGTTTTGGTTTCACCGGCAGTTGCAATAAAAGGCACTAAAGTGAGATGAATAAACAACACATGATCAGAACCGAGTTCAATGCGCATTTGGCGAATCGCTTCTAAAAATGGCAATGATTCAATATCACCGACCGTTCCGCCAATTTCAACCAACGCAAATTCAGCATCATCAGCACCCTGATATATTTTATGTTTAATTTCATCCGTAATATGCGGAATCACTTGCACGGTGCCACCCAAATAATCGCCGCGTCGTTCTTTTGCAATCACATCCGCATACACACGACCTGACGTAAAATTATTTTTTTTCGACATGGTGGTGCGAACAAAACGCTCATAATGACCGAGATCTAAATCAGTTTCTGCGCCATCGGCTGTCACAAACACTTCACCATGCTGAAATGGACTCATCGTGCCAGGATCAACATTAATGTACGGATCAAGCTTTAATAAAGTAACTTTGAAGCCTTTTGCTTCAAGAATCGCGCCAAGAGATGCGGAGGTAATGCCTTTTCCCAATGAAGAAACCACGCCGCCGGTGATAAAAATATATCGTGTCATGTGAGTATCCGTTTTGTATTTATGCATTAAAACGGAAGATGATTATACGGCAAGTAACGTGTAAGCACAAAGCATTATCAAAAGATCTCGGAATGACTGCCCAGTGCTACCAAGATAATTTTTTCATGCTCAATTTTGATATATAAAAGTAAATCATCGGGTTTTAAATGTAGCTCTCGTATCCCTTTGTGATTTCCTTTTAATTCATGATCTACATATTTCGCAGGTATAGGCTTTTCATGCACTAAAAGATTGACGATATCTTTCAACGCTTCAAGCACCATTTTTTTATGACGATACTTTTTAAGACATTTTTTAAATGTCTTAGTGCGCTGCAAATGAAGCATTATAATTCATCCAGTTCGCGGTTAAATTGAGCTACTGTTAACTCTTCAACATCGCCCTTTTTGATATCACTTAATGCTTGATCCAGTAGCTTACTATGCTTATGCAACAAAGCGGTCGTTAATATGAGTCGAGCAAAGGAACTGACTGATAAACCTACTTTTTTTGCTCCTAATTTCATTACCCTATTGAATCTAGCATCCACGACAATTTGAATTTTATAGCCCATATTCTTCTCCGAATCATTCATACTCATTATGAATCATAATGATTCATTTTTCAAGTACCTTGTCAATTTAATGAACTGATGCCACAATCAGTTTAATTTTTATAGTAGGAAAAAAGTATGTCCGACATTCATCAAACAATAAAAAATAATTTTAACAAAATCAGTGAACAATGGGATCACGATATTATTCCGCAATTAGAAAATTATATTCGCATTCCCAGTAAATCACCGCTGTTTGATAAAAATTGGAAAGCCAATGGGCATATAGCCAACGCAATGGCATTGCTGAAAAATTGGTGTGAAAAGCAAAATATTAAAAATAAAAAAATCGAATTATTACATATTGAGAATCGCACACCCGTTTTAGTCATCGATATTCCAGGTGATTCTGACAAAACGATTTTGTTATACGGTCACATGGACAAACAACCGGAAATGACAGGATGGTTTGATGGATTAGATCCTTGGAAACCGGTTATTAAAGACGGAAAATTATATGGTCGTGGCGGTGCTGATGATGGATATGCAACATTTGCCGCATTAAATGCCATTGCGTATTTGCAATCCTTACATATTCCGCACGCCCGCTGTATTGTTTTGATTGAAGCATGCGAAGAAAGCGGCAGTTTTGATTTACCACCGTATTTAGCATTAATTAAAAAACAAATGGGAGATCCCGATTTCATTATTTGTTTGGATTCTGAGTCAGGAAATTATGAACAATTATGGGGAACCACTTCGCTGCGCGGCATTGTTGGCGGCACATTAGAAATTCATACACTTGAAAATGGTATTCATTCGGGATATGGCAGCGGTGTTGCACCGTCTGTTTTCGATGTGTTACGTCAATTATTAAATCGCATTGAAGATCCTAATAATGGAAAAATTGAAGTCGATGCACTGCATGTGAAAATTCCAGAACATCGTTTAGAACAAGCAAAAAACGCAGCAAAAGCGTTGGGCGATGAATTCATTAAAGGTATTCCATTTTTGGATGGCGTGAAACCACTCTGCAATGATACGGCGGAATTAATTTTAAATCGCACCTGGCGTCCTGCATTATCTTTGGTGGGTGCTGATGGCATTCCTGCGATTGCAAATGCAGGCAATGTGACATTGCCCTCTTTATCCGTGAAATTATCAATGCGTGTGCCGCCAACGTGTGATGTGAAAAAAGCAAGTCTCGCGTTAAAAGAAATTTTAGAAAGTCATCCGCCATTCAATGCGAAAGTATCTTATCACGCCGAAGATTTTGGTCCCGGTTGGCATGCGCCGGAATTGGCAGATTGGTTAGCGCGCGCTTCTGACAATGCATCACAATTATTTTTTAATAAAAATGCCGCGTATTTAGGCATTGGCGGCACCATTCCGTTTATGGGAATGTTATCTGACCTGTTTCCCAAAGCGCAATTTTTAATTACGGGTGTGTTAGGTCCAAAATCCAACGCGCATGGTCCGAATGAATTTTTGCATATTGATTATACGAAAAAGTTGGTGGGATGTGTGGCGTCGATTATTGCGGCGCATTATGGGGTCTCACAAATACCCCATTTTCACGCATCTTCGTAATGCTTGAAAATCAGTCCTGGAAAATTGGTCTGAAAATAATAATATATTTTTGCTATGTGGTGCATGTTCATATTTAAAATGCAACACCAAAAAATAGCGCATCATCACACTCGACGGCAATAATTCAGCACGAACAATTTCACTATTGTGCAATGTTAATATCCATTCTTTGTCGCAATCATACTGCAACGTGATCATTTTTTCAGGTCGAGATAAATAATACAAACACGAAATCGAAAAGCAGAGTAAAAAAACGGGAAATAAGAATAGTGACGTAACAATGACAACAGAAATCAATGCAAACAAATGCGTGAAAAGTATATACCGCTGATAGGTCAGAGATTTTTTTGGATTAAAAATTGTACCTGCTCTATATTTCATGGCAATTTATAATATTAATTTCTGCAACTGAATAAAAAGTGTGAGTGTGGGTGTGAGTGTGAGTGTGAGTGTGAGTGTCAGAGGCGCTATTTGATATTTTTCTCACACTCACACTGACACTGACACTGACACTCACACTGACGCCATTGTACAAAAACCCAACTCCCGCGCAATACCGTGTTTTTCAGCTGTTCCCGCCGTGAAGGTTGATTAACTTAAATTTTTAGATTTGAGGGGAGATTGAAGGATAATTTGGCGAGAAAAGCGGAGCATACACGCTAGTATGTGAGCATTTTCGAGTCAATTATCATTCAATATCCCCCAAAGATAAAAATTCACTGTTCAGCGGGAATTATTGCGTGTTTTTATCCAAAACCACTTCATGTTATGATGCGCTACTTCTCAGGATATGGAGGCATGTCGCATGTCTGTACATAGCGCAAAAATTGTTTATCTCGACGGAACTCGTTTATACCGCGCCATTGTCGCTGGTATTCGCCAGGTTATTTCAAAACAAGAATATTTAAACAATATTAATGTGTTTCCTGTGCCTGATCGCGATACGGGAACCAATATGGCATTAACCTTGAATGCCATTTTGGAAAGTACCTATTCTTCTCGCAGCACAACGATTCATGAATTATTGGATAATGTGGCCAATGCCGCATTAAATGGCGCGCGTGGAAATTCAGGTGCCATTTTAGCACAATTTTTTCAGGGGCTAAGTGAAGGCGCTAAAACCGTTGAAAAAAATATGACAACGAAAAATTTTGTTGCGGCAATTGCAACGGCTGTGAATTACGCGCACAAAGCTTTATCGCAACCCAAAGAAGGAACGATTCTCACTATTTTGCGTGATTTCTCTGATGAAATTACGCATCAACAATTGGCCAACAATGAATTAGATTTTGTAGATTTATTATATTCCGGTATACAGCGTGCAAATGTGTCATTACAGCACACCTCCAATCAATTAAAAGAATTAAAAAAAGCGGGTGTTGTTGACGCGGGCGCGCAAGGATTTGTCGAATTTTTAAATGGTATTTATCACTTTGTGGTGAGTGGTTCGATCAAGCAATTGCGGGAAAATTTGGCCGAAACACCCGTTATTAAAATACTGGAAGACACGCCGCATGAAGTGGATGAGCGTTTTCGTTTTTGCACGGAATGCTTGATTAATAAACACGGTAATCAACCGATTGATCAAGATGAATTGCGTCAAAAACTCGATGAATTGGGTGAAAGCTTAATTGTTGCAGGCTCAAGCACCAAAACAAAAATACATGTGCACACCAATGATCCCGGTCAAATATTTACAGTATGTCGAGAATATGGCGATGTTTCCGGCGAAAAAGCGGATGATATGATTAAACAGCAAAAATCATTTGCGAATCGAAAAAATCGAGTCGCGATACTCACTGATTCCGCAGCTGATTTACCGGCAGAAATTATTTCAAAGATGAATATTCATGTCGTACCAATTATTATTAATTTCGGACAACAAACCTATCTTGATAAAGTCTCCATGACATCTGAAGAATTTCATGTTGCACTAAAAAATAAATCGATACATCCCACCACATCACAACCCAGTTTTGGCGATTTTCATCGGCAATATCAGTATCTTTCAACGCATTTTGATGCCATTGTGGCACTGCACATTCCAAAACCCATCAGCGGCACAATAACCGCTTCTGAGAAAGCAGCGGAAAAAATCAGCGGGCAAACGCAGATTACCGTTATTGATGCGCTCAATGTTTCAGCAGGACAAGGTTTAATTGCATTATATGCTGCGGAAGCGTCCCTTGCAGGTCATTCACATGATGACGTTGTCAAAATGACGAATGATGCGATTTCAAAAACTGAATTTTATGCGGCAATCACACAGCTTGATTTTTTAGTACGGGGCGGTCGATTGCCTGTGAAATTGAAACAATTAATGGATTTGTTAAAATTATCACCGCTTGCGACCGTCACCAAAGAAGGTGTCGTTAAACCAAGCCGATTATTTTTTGGCAGAAAAAATTTGTCTCGCAAATTATTTAAATTTACCAAACAAAAAATTAACAGGGAAAAAAAATATCGTTTGTCCATTGTACACACTGAACGTGAAAATGAAGCATACGAATTAGCAACACTACTAAAACATCATTTTTCAACGCAAATTGATCAAATTTTTGTGTTGCCGTGCTGTGCGAGTTTAGCGGTGCATGCAGGACCGGGTGCGTTAGGGATTGCAATACAAGAATACGTGTCAATTCGACCGATTGAGTCCAATTAACTATGTTGCAATTAAATCAAATCACGCTCCGTCGCGGAACCAAAGTGCTATTAGAAGAAGCATCACTGCGTCTCGATATTGGTTATAGAGCAGGATTAATCGGCAGAAACGGCACCGGCAAAACATCATTACTAAAACTCATTCTGCGCGAAATACAAGAAGATCACGGTGATGTATTTCTGCCGAATGCATGGCGTATTGCGCATTTAGCGCAAGAATTACCAGACACCGATGCACTCGCTTTTGCCTACGCACGCGAAGGCGATGTGGAATGGGTGGCTCTGCAAGAAAAAATCTTACAAGCTGAAAAAGAAAATGATGGTTTGCAATTAGGTTTATTATATGCTGATTTAGAAGCGATTGATGGTTATCGCATCGACGCTCGCGTTGCTATTATTTTAAAAGGATTGGGATTTTCAGATGCGGAATTTGAAAAACCGGTGAAATCTTTTTCGGGTGGCTGGCAAATGCGGTTGCAATTAGCGCGCGTGTTAATGTCTCACGCGGATTTATTATTACTGGATGAACCAACCAATCACTTGGATTTAGAAAGTATTGCGTGGTTGACAGAATGGGCAAAAAATTGCAAAAGTACCTGCATCATCATTTCTCATGATCGTTATTTTTTAGATGAAGTAACAACCCACACCATTCAGCTTGCGAATTTATCGTTAAAATTGTGGCAAGGCAATTATTCTGCGTTTGCAAAACAATTTTCAGATCATTTATTACTCCAAGAAAAAATGAATTCGAAAATATTAAAAAAACGAGCGCACTTGCAAAAATTTGTGGATCGTTTTCGTGCCAAAGCCTCCAAAGCCAAACAAGCGCAAAGTCGCCTAAAAGCCATGGAAAAATTGCAAGTCACGACGGATTGGCAAGAAGAAGCGAATATTTCGTTCGATTTTTTCGAACCAAAACCAACCGGATATCCAACGATTTCTATTCGCGCTGATTTTGGTTATGGCGATAAAACGATTTTAAAAAATGTGAGCTTGAATTTAAGCGAAGGTGATCGCATTGGTGTGATTGGTGTGAATGGCAGCGGAAAATCAACGTTATTAAAATCTATTTCACAAACGCTATCCCCCATTCAAGGCGAAATGGTTTTTCATTCGCAAACCTGTATTGGTTATTTTTCGCAAGACCAAGTCGATATGCTGCAACTGGATGAAACACCGTTATTTCATTTTAAAGAGCATTTTCCCGATATTTCTGAAACCCAGGCACGCGGATTTTTAGGGCGATTTGGATTTAGCAATGATCGTGTGTTTGAAAAAGTGTCTGTATTTTCGGGGGGTGAAAAAGCGCGGCTTGCATTGGCATTATTAATTTGGAAAAAACCGAATGTATTGCTGTTGGATGAACCGACGAATCATTTGGATATGCATATTCGTGAAGCACTTATTTTAGCGCTAGAAGAATTTAGCGGTGCCTTATTATTAGTTTCGCATGATCGCTATTTTATTGAATGTTGCGTGGATAGTTTATGGTTGGTCAATAACGGCGGTGTCACATTATACGAAGGCACACTCGCTGATTATGAAACATCACAATTAGCAGCAACACCCATTTCTTCGGATGCTAAAAAAGAAAAACAAAAACCCATTTCAAAAGACAATAAAAAATTAATTATTCAGATTGAGCGCGATATTGCAGCGCTTGAAAAAAAATTAATGAAAATTGAAGAAGTGTTGGCAGATCCCGATATTTATCATGCGACTCAAAAAGACAAATTGCGGGAATTATCTCAACAGAAAAAATCTTTGAAAGAGGAGATTGAAGCAAAGGAAAAAGAGTGGTTGGGATTGTCGTAATGAAAAAATTCGGCGTCCCTGACGGGAGTCGAACCCGTGTTCTTACCGTGAGAGGGTAGCGTCCTAGGCCTCTAGACGACAGGGACTGGATTATTACGATATACGAAAGAAACACAACGAAGCAATCTGCGCGTCCCCTGCGGAATTCGAATCCGCGTTCTCACCGTGAAAGGGTGGTGTCCTAGGCCTCTAGACGAAGGGGACTGAAGAACGCAAATTCTAGGGGGCGGCGCCTGCTAAGTCAAGTTTATTAGTGGAAGCGGGAGAAAAATTACAGCACATTACGTAATCTGACCAACACTCGTTCTTTTCCAATCCATTGCAATGTACTATCAATCGAAGGCGAAATGGTGGAACCTGTCACTGCAACACGTATCGGCTGCGCCAATTGACCCATTTTGACACCCTGCTCTGTTGCAATTTGCGTGATCGCTTGATGTAAAGATTCTTTTGTCCACTCAGCCATCTTTTCAAAATAATTTTTTGCTGCGATTAACAATGGTTTTGTTTCAGCTGTTAAATGTTTTTTGACAGACGCTTCATCGTATTGAATGTCATCTTCGAAAAAATATCGACTTTTTTCGGCCATTTCTTTTAAGGTTTTAATACGTTCAGCTTGCAATAAAATAATCGCCGCTAATTTTTCATTATCTTGCACGTTAATTTGCAAAGTTGACAAGTGTGCTTTTAATAACGGAATAATATCTGCCGGATTTTTTGTTTTTAAATAATGTTGGTTTAACCAATCTAATTTTTCAACATTAAACGCGGCCGCAGAATTATTTACATGATTCACATCAAATAATTTAATCATTTCATCGCGTGAAAAAATTTCTTGATCGCCATGGGACCAACCGAGCCGTACTAAATAATTTAATAAACTGTCCGGTAAATAACCATCATCACGAAATTGCATCACGCTCACTGCACCATGACGTTTTGATAACCGTTTACCATCACTGCCTAAAATCATGGGTACATGCGCATAACGCGGCGCAACAGCCCCCATTGCTGCCAACATATTTAATTGACGCGGTGTATTGTTAATATGATCATCACCGCGGATCACATCGGTAATTTTCATATCATAATCATCGACCACAACCGTGAAATTGTACGTTGGAACACCATCGGTGCGCGCAATAATTAAATCATCTAATTCTGCATTTTCAACGGAAATACTGCCACGAATCATATCCGTAAAAACAACCGTTCCGGTTTTGGGATTTTTAAAACGAATGACGTGCGGTGTTTTTATATCCGTTGACTGTAATTCGCGACAATGACCGTCGTAACGTGGCTTTTCTTTATTGGCGAGTTGTGTCTCACGCAATTTTTCCAGGCGTTCTTTGGTGCAATAACAACGATACGCATGATCGTCTTTTAAAAATTGCTGAACAACTTCGCGATATCGATCAAAGCGTTTCGATTGATAATAAGGGCCTTCATCGTAATTTAATCCCAACCAATCCATACCATCCAAAATTGCTTGAATAGACGCTTCGGTTGAACGTTCTTGATCCGTATCTTCAATGCGCAAAATAAAAGTGCCGTTATGATGACGCGCATATAACCATGCAAATAAGGCTGTTCGCGCACCGCCAATATGCAAATAGCCGGTGGGGCTTGGTGCGAAGCGGGTTCGAACGGGGGATGACATGGTGGGATTTCCTGTTGATTGCTCACACTAAAATATGGTTCAGTATATCCGCCAATCGATCCCCTGCCAACACGCTTTGTTGTTCGACAATTTGTTGTCCTTGCTGAATATACTGTTGTGACGGCGCTGTATTTTCAGGCAATGTATAAGCAAAAGTAATAGCAATACGATGACTTTCTTCTGCCCATTGTGCAGGTGATTGAATCTGTAATGCATGGGTAATGGGATATTGGCTCATCCATTGCTGTGCGATTTTTTCAACCTGATAATAATGAAACGCGTAATTGCCTGGCGCGCTGTAAAATAAACCCAATCCGCGATCCCATAATTGATGCAAATTGTTTGCAATGGCTGACTGAATGAAATATAAATTTCCGCCGCGATCACCGTGTGGAAATTGATTATCGTATAATGTTGTGCAATGCAAGGGTTGATGAATATCGCCAACAAAATGAATTAAAAAACTTAAATATTTTGCACGTCGTGTATTATTTTCATGTTGATCTGAAACAATTTTTTCCGCACGCGCAATCGCCCAGACAATATTGTCAGAATTTAATGGAGTCGGTTTTATATTATTTTTCACATAAGGCAAATTAATATAATGCCATGCATTATAGTGCGTCGTTTGTGATTTAATTTGATCGGGCCACGTTGATGCACGCAGAAAACGCGCTTCAGAATAACGCGAATGGAACATCACTGACGTTAATTGATCGACTTGTGCTTTGGTTTGCGGCGTTAGTTGATCATACGCAATTTGCGCGATAATACGATGGCCGATGCTGTTCCAGGCAAAGGCGGGGAAGGATGAAAAGAGGGTGAGGGTGAGGGTGAGGGTGAGTGGACAACGCATCAGAAGTTCCATGAATAATTTTACGATGCACTTATTTTACAGTGTAAATTTAAAATTTATACTCGTAAAATGTTGCGCTCGCCCTACCGGGACGAGCTACTGAATTTCGCGCTCGCCCTACCGGGACGAGCTACTGTAACGCTCACAACTTTCTTAATTTTACCTGCTCCACCGCATGCCCCAATCCTTTTTTTAAAATTAATTGTGCGCGCTCACGACACGGTAAAATATTTTGAAATAAATTCACTTCGTTAATTTCTTGCCACACGCGTTCTGCAAATTGATACACCGCTTCTGGATTCATTTTGGATAAATAATGAAAATAAACAGCAGGATCACGAAAGGTTGTTTGCGAAAATTTTACGACGCGATCAACATACCATTGCTTAATCACATCCACGTCGGCATCGACAAAAATGGAGAAATCAAAAAAGTCGGAAACGAAAATCGATGCAGATTGTCCTGGTTTTTGCGCGCTCGTTTGTAAAATATTTAATCCTTCCAAAATTAAAATATCGGGTTTATCGACAACAATATAGTCATCAGGAATAACGTCGTATGATTGATGCGAATAAATCGGCGCTTTAACATTATTTTTTCCGGATTTTACTTCAATTAAAAATTGTAGCAGCGCATTCAAATCGTAACTTTCTGGAAAACCTTTTCGATTCATGATGTTTTGTTGTTCAAGAATATGATTGGGATATAAAAATCCGTCTGTTGTTACAACGGTGACGCGGGGATGATTAGGCCAGCGTGACAATAACGCTTTTAAAATACGGGACGTCGTGCTTTTTCCAACCGCAACACTTCCTGCAACGCCGATAATGTAGGGCACTTTTGGTTCTGGTTTTCCCAAAAAATCTTGACTGGCTTGATGCAATGACTGCATCGCGGTGACATAGAGACTCAATAAGCGCGATAACGGTAGGTAAATATCGGCCACTTCGTTAAGCAACACCATCTCCATCTGTCCATGTAAGGCATCCAAATCCGCTTCGGATAATGTCAGAGGCGTATCGCTGCGAAAGTTCAGCCATTCTTGACGGGTAAAGGTAAGGTAAGCTGTTTGACTGACACTCATGTGTATCTACTCCAAATGTCGTGATCCGCCACTGTAGGCAGTTTGTTTTGTAAAATCAATGCCCTTATCGGTATAATTAGAACGATGAAATATCGATACTACATACTATGTTGCGTTATTCTGTTCAGCAGTAACCTATTTGCCGCAACACATCATTATCAGCCACTGCGTTTTCAAGTGAATGGAATCAACAATGATGTCGTGCAAAAAAATGTGAACCTGACATTGCGAAATTTTCGCAGCGCTCTGCATTTTCCACTCACACAAGAAGAAAAATTGCGTTTTGCCAGAAAAGCGCCGAGTTTCATTCAAACGGCCGTTGAACCTTATGGTTATTTTCGAAGCCGCGTACAAACAACCCTCTCCAAAGTATCGCGAAATTTTTTGGTTACGTTTAACGTTACATTAGGACCCGCATTACCGATCAAATCTGTTCAGGTGAACATCAAAGGTCAAGGATCTAAAGATCATAAATTTAAGCAATTTTTAACACACCTCCCTTTTCATGTTGGCGGTCCGTTGCAAACTGAAACCTATGACAATGCGAAATTAAAATTATATAACATTGCAACGGAACGTGGTTATTTTCAGGCAAAAATGATTAAAAGCCAAATCAGAATTAATCTAAAAAAATACGATGCAAAAATAATTATTATCTTTGATACGGGACCGCGCTATCGATTCGGTCCAACCACTTTTTCCAAAACCCCTTTTTATGAAACATTTTTACAGAAATTTTTGACGTACCAGGAAGGTCATTATTACAATGCAAAAAAATTAGAGCACACGCAAGAAAATTTCGTTTCTAGCAACTACTTTAATCAAGTCACTCCGGAAGTGAGCCCTAAAAAAGCAACGCATTATTCCGTACCCATTCATTTCAAATTAATGCCTCGAAAAGCAAAAGCTTATATCATGGGTCTTGGTTATGGCAGTGACACCGGTATTCGCGGCACATTAGGCTTGAGATTGCGACAAATTGGCCACAAAGGACATCGTTTTCAAACGTTATTACGCGCATCCCCCAAAGACAGTAGTTTGACTGCAAAATATATTATTCCAGGCCCAAATCCTGCGCGAGATCATTTCACGATTGGTAGCGGTGTTAGCAATATGTCGCAATCAACCGGTCAAGCACGCAATGCGAAATTCGGCGTTAATTACACCCTGTTAGCGAAACATTGGAAAAATTCGCTGTCACTCACTTATTTAAATGAACGCTACAATATTGTTCATTTGCCTCGCACGCAAACCCAACTGGTCTATCCTGCCTACGATATTAAATATATCAATGCAGATCATCCCAAGCATCCGATTAAAGGAATCAGCATGGAAATGCGATTGGCGGGTACGAATAAAAAATTTCTATCACAAACGAGTTTCTTTCAGATGCAACTTCATTTAAAAACACTGTATACGATTGAAAAAACAAAAACGCGTTTATTATTTCGTTCTGATTATGGATACACGAACATTGCAAATTTATTCCACTTACCATTATCGTTGCAATTATTTGCGGGCGGTTCGCGCAGTGTTCGCGGATATGGATATAATTCAATTGGTCCCGGTAGAAATTTAGTGGTTGCAAGCTCTGAAGTGCAACAACGCATTGCGGGTTCTGTTTATCTCACGGCATTTGTAGACGCAGGTGTTGTTGCTGATCATAACATTTTTCATCACGTCAACGTGGGAACAGGTCCTGGTCTCGCTTATGTTTCATCACTCGGCACCATGGAACTCACTTTTGCTGACGCATTTACACAATCGAATAAACCGTGGTCGGTACAATTCACAATGGGTACTGCTCTATGATTAAAGCACTTTTGCGCACATTGCTTATTGTTATTATTTTGATTATTGCGATGGGCGCTTTTATATTAACACCCACTGGTTTGCGATGGGGTGTTCATGTTGCATCGACATTATTACCCGGGCAATTAACGTATCAAAAAATATCTGGAGTGATTATCGGCCCACTCACCATTGATCAATTACACTATCAAGATAAAGAAGAATCGATTGATATTGGAAAATTGCATATCAATTGGCAACCATTGGATTTATTCAAAAAACAATTACATATTGACACACTCACTATTCAACAATTGCATATTATAACGAATAAAAAAATATTGCCTGATCAGTGGAATGAAAAAACAGCACGACAATTATTCAACGAATTACAAACTGATATTAAAAATGAAACATTACCGTTTCTTTTAATTGTCAATCAAGCTGATATTACGCAACTTAATATTGTCAATCCTTCTACAACCCTGCAAATTAAAAAAATGACATTGCATAGCGTTTTAACAAAAAACAAATGGGATGCGCAATTTTTAGCGATTATTGATAAACCAGAACCGTATGAATTAAAATTTGCTTTGTTGGGAAAACCATCTGCATATGTTGTGGATTTCTCAATCAAAGGTAATCACATTAACTGGGAATTAACGGGCGATGGCGATCAACAATCACTCGCATTAAAAACGTCAAAAGATTTATTTTTCAACGGAACATTGAACACCCAAGTAAAAATAAACTGGGAACCAACACTGCAATGGACAGGATATAGTGTTGGGAAAAAAATAAATTTTTCATTGTTGAATGCTCAATGGATAAATCCATTGTCATTCGAAATAAGAACGGCGGGTAATAATGGTAATCAGTTTACCACTGAAAATGAGATCTATATTTTATCGCCGCTGGGACAATTTCGTTTTACAGTACAGCACCAAAATACGTGGCATATTGTTTGGCTTTTGGATCTGAATTCATTATCAGATTTTTATCCCAACGTAAAAGGGTATTTAAAATCACGCGGAAGAATGAATGGTGATTACAATAATCCCCATTTTGATATTTTGTTAGAAGGGCAATTAAATTCAGATAAGGAAAATATAAAACGCGCTGAAATCAATTTGAACGGTAATTTTGAAAAACAGTCGCTGACGGCGAAGATTGATTTACATCATGAAAAAATGAATCTAAGTTTGAACGGGCGTGTTAAAAATAATAAAACATGGTCTGGCACCTTACATCAATTCACGATTGCACTGAATCATGATATTCACTGGAAATTATCATCGCCAACGCAATTATCAGCCAGTAAAAATTCATTCGATATGGGTCACACCTGTTTAACATCTGTCGTTGCTGGAAATATTTGTTGGCAAGGTGCTTGGTCACCACAACACCTAATCGCACAGGCAGAAATTAATATAGATCATTTTAATTGGATTCGTGAAATCGTGCCTGATATTCGTGTTCCCACCGGTCAAATTCATGCGGATTTACAAGCCAATGGCACACTCAAAGAACCGAATATCACGGGTTCCATTCATTTAAAACAAGGCAGTATTGTTATTCCTAAATTAAATATCACTTTGAATAATGTGACAGGGTCACTCACTGGAAAAAATCATGGTTTGAATTTTAAGGCAGAAGCTTATTCACTGAAACAGCCGATTAATATGGACGGCGTAATCGATTTTTCAGAACCGGATTTTACAGCCAATCTAAAATTAACGTCAAATAATGCGTTAATCATGGATACCGAGCAATATACTATTTATGCAACCGCTCAACTCAACGCAGCCATTAAAAATAAAAATGTTGTATTAACGGGCACTATCACCGTTCCCAAAGCGAATGTTCAAACGAACGATACTCAAAACACAACAACACTGCCCACTGACGATATTGTTTATACTGGGAATATGCTTCCGCCACCAAAACCGTTTTGGTTGGTTCATACCAATGTTAACGTTATCCTCGGCAATACTATTCACCTCAATGCTTCAGGCGCAGACGCCATGTTGGGTGGTAATGTTCTCGTACAACAACAACCCGCAGGCGATATGTTTGGAACTGGCAAAATTTTTGTGCATACAGGCACGTTTTCCGTTTACGGACAAACATTAGCGATTCAACCCGATTCCAATCTTGCTTTTGACAATAGTTTACTCGATAATCCCACGCTGAATTTAAAGGCAAGTAAAGTAATTCCGTCGCTAAATAATAGCATTTCTAATTTTTCAGAAGGTCAGCTAATTGTCGGCATTGAACTTCATGGTGCTTTGAGATCACTTAAAATCGCATTTTTTTCAAATCGCGGCAACTTATCACAAGCTGATATTTTATCGTACTTGCTATTGGGTTATGGAAACACGACAGATACACCAGGAAATACAGATCTTTTATTACGTGCTCTGGCGGCTGTTAATATTTCAAGTCAAGGTTTACTCGGCAAAAAAAATATTGCAACGCAAATTCAAAATGGATTAGGTTTAAATGAAATGGGTGTTGAATCGGATACAACGGCTGATGTCTTAGGCAATCCGCTGAATCGTGAAACGGCTTTTGTTGTTGGAAAATGTCTGACACGAAAAATATGTGCACGCTACAGCATTGGCTTATTAGATCCTATGAATGTGGATCCGATTAATATTTTTGAATTGCGTTATTTATTCGATAAACATTGGGCTGTGCAAACGGATTCGAGTGTGTTGGGGAATGGAGCGGATGTGTTGTATACGATTAATAGGAATTAGTCCATTTCATGACGAAAAATGCTTGTTAATTGAAATAAGGCATCACGTATCGGCAGAACACGCACATCACCATGTTGTTCAGCATAATCACCCGTATAAATTAAATAACACTGCGCGATAGGATAATCTTTTTTAAATATTTTTAAAGCGGAAAAATCTTTATTACGAATATGTCGCGTACTTTTTAATTCAAATGCAAACAAACCGTTTTCGCCATACACAATAAAATCAATTTCAATCTGCGTTGCTGTTCGCCAAAAATAAATTTTTAAATCTAATCGTTCATAATCAATAATTGCACGCAAATGCTGTAAAAATAGCGTTTCAAATGCAGCGCCGCCAATTTCTTCCGGAATATCTAATGGACCGCGAGGACGAATATAGTGATAAACACCCGCGTCAAAATAATAAAATTTGGGATGTTGCACTAATTTTCTTTGTGCACGTTTTGTAAAACAAGGGATTTGTACAGCGATTAATAAATCTTCTAAAATTTCAAAATATTCTCGCACAATTTTTTGACTAATTCCGCATTCTTGTGCGATGGCGGTGAGATTTAATTGATTGCCTTGCGAGAAACTGGCAATTTCAATAAATCGACTGAAACCGCCGATATTTCGGACCAAACCTTCCTGCAACACTTCTTCTTTTAAATAAGTGCCCATGTAGCTTTCTAAAAAATCTTTTGGATTATCTTGTAAATAACTGTGTGGCAATAATCCATATTGCAACGCTTTCACAACATCAAATGTTTCGCCAATTTCAGTCGCAATGAGGGGATGCATATGATAAAGAATCGCGCGGCCAGCCAACAGATTAGCGCCACCCCGTTTTAATTTTCTCGCGCTCGATCCGCTCAATACAAAACAACGTTTATGATTTTCAATCAGTCGATGCACCTCGTCTAAAAGCGCAGGTACTTTTTGAACTTCATCAATAACCGTCCATTCCGAATGATGCGCCAGTACCATGGTTTCCAATCGAGACGGATTACTTTGCAGCAATGCATAATCTTGTGTTTTGAGCAGATCAATGTACAAGGCAGAACTGAAATGTCGTTTGATCCAACTGGTTTTCCCTGTCCCACGAGGGCCAAATAAGAAAAAACTTTGTTTTTGGCTTCTGATGGTTAACAGTCTGTTTAACATAAAATATGACCAAATTTCCTTTGTACGACAATTTTTATATTCAACCGCTCATTTGGATGATATGACTGTGGTATTTCATATTTTTTGTCGTGTACAGAGCCAAATTTCAATAAATTACTGTTATTTTAACCTAAAAGGTTAAAAAATCATAGTTTTTTTAACCTATTTTGTTAGAAGCCGAGCGTTAGCGAAGGCGAAACCGTGCTTTCACGCCTCAACCACCACAATATGAATAGCGATGGCAATCCAATAATCGCCGAGAAAATATAAAAATCTATCCACCCAAACTGTTTGACGAGCTCAGCACAAACAGGGCCAATAAAAATTCTACCTAATGCGGCGACAGCGGAAAATAAAGCATATTGTGTTGCGGTATATCTTCTGTCGCACAAATTCATTAAAAAAACCACAAAGGCAATTGTCGCGAGAGCGCTACAAAAATATTCGCCAAAAATAGCAACGGCCATCACAATCACATTTTTTCCAACAAATGCGAGCCATGCGTACAATAAATTCGAACTCATTTGCAAAATGCCAAAAATCCACAATGCGCGATAAACGCCTAAATAAGGCATTAATAATCCGCCTATCACGCTGCCGAATAATAAGGCGATAATGCCGGCTGTTTTGCTGATCATCCCCACTTGCATCAAACTAAATCCCATGCCACGAATTAAAAAAGTGGTGTTGAGTGATAGCGCCATCGCATCGCATAATTTATAAATCACAATAAAAATTAAAATTAAAACCGCATTTTTTCTCGTGAAAAAAGAACGCATCGGCGCGATTGCCGCTTCTTTTAATGACGATGGTTGTGCATGAGTTTGTGATGGATTGGGAGCTGTTTTGGTCATCAACATCAACCCAAAAAAACAAGCGGCCATTAATAAATACATCGCTCGCCACCCTATTTTTGCCGCTAAAATTAACGCGAGCGCGCCGGAAACCATCATGGCAATACGATAGGCAATGGTATTGGCAGAAACGCCTAAACCGCTTTCTTGTTCAGATAATAATTCAGTTCTATACGCATCAATTGCCGTATCTTGAGTAGCAGAAAATACGGCGACTAATAATGCAATGATTGCTAGAAATAAAGGCGTTTTTTGCGGATGTAAAAAAGCCATTGCAATAAAACTCAAGCCCAACGCAAACTGCATTAAGAAAATCCAGCTGCGACGACGCCCTAAACGAATCGGCATCCAACGATCCAAAAACGGCGCCCATAAAAATTTATACGCATAGGGTTGTCCGACTAACGTTAACCAACCGATCGTCACAATGCTGACACCGGAAACGGTATACCAGGCTTGTAAAGTCGAACTGATTAATGCGAGCGGTAATCCGGATGAAAAACCCATAAACAGAATGGTGAGAACGTGGCGGTTGAAATGACGACGCATGAAAAATTCCTATAACTTAGCTGCAAGCTGCCAAGGATGAATATGGTATATACCATTTTTTGCTGGAAATAACACATCATCCATCGACACCACCCACTTCGACCAATTATCTTTTATTTTTTCGAGATTGCTGTATTCACGCTCTATCATTTCAGTTTTACCTAAAAAGGATAAAGCGATAGCCTGGCATCGAAAATAGCTCCCTAAAAGGACAGTTTATCCGGATAAAATACCTTGACTGGTAAGATTATCCGTCTATAATGCTGATATGAATACCATAAAACGCATTTTTACACTCAATTTACCCAAAGAAAAATCAGCATTTCTGTGGGGGCCCAGAAAAGTTGGCAAGAGCTATTGGCTGCGCCAACATTGTCAGCATGATATTTTAATCGATTTTTTAAAAACGGATGTTTTTGCAGATTACGCTTCAAGACCTGCCCTACTGCGTGAACGATATGCCACATCCCATCAACGTATCATTATCGACGAAGTGCAAATGGTACCGGATATTTTAAATGAAGTGCATTGGCTGATTGAAAACGCACAGTTATCTTTTATCTTATCAGGTTCCAGTCCTCGCAAATTACGACATCATCACGCCAATTTGTTGGGTGGTCGCGCATGGCGATACACCATGCATCCTCTGTGTTATCCAGAATTAGCAGAAATTAATGTTGAAAAAATAATGCAATCAGGATTATTACCCGCACATTATTTATCAACCGATCCCATTCAGGAATTACGCTCATACATAGCCGATTACTTAAAAGAAGAAATTGCAGCGGAAGCAGTGGTGCAAAATATCCCTGCTTTTGCAGAGTTTTTACGCGTTTGTGCCATCACGAATGCCGAATTATTAAATTATACCAATGTGGCGCGCGAATCTGGTGTGAGCGCAAAGGTCATTCGAAATTATTTTCAAATATTGGAAGACACGCTATTGGGTTTTCGTTTACAGCCCTGGCGAAAATCAAATGGTCGACGTTTAATTGAAACTGAAAAATTTTATTTATTTGATATTGGGGTTGCCAATTATTTAGCGCGACGCAATCCAAAATTCGGCACACCTGAATTTGGAAAGTCATTTGAGCATTATATTGCGATGGAATTAATGGCTTATAAAGCGTATAAAAATCCTGAATTGACACTGTCTTTTTGGCGGACATCAACGGGTTTAGAAGTGGATTTTATTGTCAATGAGATGGAGCTTGCGATTGAAGTAAAATCATCTCAGCGAGTTCATGAAACGGATGCGCAAGCTTTAAAAATATTACAGCAAGAAAATACGGTGAAACGCTGTATCATTGTGTCGTTTGAACCAGAGACAAAAATCATTTTGAACAATATTATCTGTTTACATTGGTCAGAATTTTTAAGACAGTTGTGGAGTGGTGAGTTAATTTAATGTTTACTTGGAATCATGCAACATCGTCTTACAAAAAATGGATAGACTGTCTAGCTCCTTGGATATAACGTTTTTTACGATGCCATAGTCAATATTCGTGTATTCGTGAATAATCACATTTCGAAAGCCAACCATTTTTTCTAGCCGTTCCGATAAATTTTTCGGGATAATATTTGCCTTTGAGAGTAGTGTAAATGCTTCTTTACTATCTTTTGGAATACCTAATTTTTTTATTTTAATAAGATGCATGGCGATATCAATGATCGATTCACAAGCACGCTGCAAATTTAAAACGATAATGTCTTGTATGTCATAATCCGTCGACAGTTTATCCTCATTACCATGATAAGTTTCTTTTACACGCTGAACACATCGCTCAATATTTTCAATTTTATTTAAAATAATATCGTCCGTCACAACACGGTTCCTCGTTTTTGAATCACTTTTAGAATTTCACGACGTTCTTCGTTTAATCGCACATAATCTGAAAAAGTATACATTTCAAAGGTGTCAGCATAATAACTATCACCACAGTAAATTCTTCGACCCGTCATTATAATTTGAAATTTTAAAACGGTGGGTGCATTGCATAAGTCAATTAAATCAATTCTATCTTTGTGTAACACATCTATGCACACATTAATTAATTCTAATCGCATATCCATAGATAATTTACGAGGTGTTAAAACAGCAATATCAACATCGCTTTCGGAGGTTTCATAGTGCGTGCCATAGCTACCAAACAAATAAATGGCGACCAGGCCTGGAAGTGTTTTTTGAATGATTTCAACTAATTTTTCTGTATTTTTCATGAATTCATATTACCCTTTTGCATCAAAATCCGCTAGAATTTTGATCACATTATTCGTTTTTTACCGAGGTCTGTATGGAAATCAGCGTATTTGATTTATTTTCAATTGGCATTGGACCGTCCAGTTCGCATACGGTGGGACCAATGCGTGCGGCCTATGATTTTTTAAAACAGCATTCGGCAAGTGAATTTGAAAAAATCGCGTCTGTCACAGTTCGTTTGCATGGATCACTGGCATTTACTGGCATTGGGCACGGAACGAATAAAGCCATTTTAATGGGATTAGAAGGCGAGCAGCCCGAATCCATTGATCCATTTAAAATAGATGCGCGCGTTGAAAAAATAATTGACTCCAAAAAATTATTATTATTCGGGAAAAAAGAAATTAACTTTGATAATGAAAAAGAGCTGTTTTTTGATTACGAGCATTTATTACCGCATCATCCGAATGGCATGACATTTATTTCTTACGATACTCATAAAAAAATAATGCATGAAGCCATTTATTATTCTGTGGGCGGTGGATTTATTGTGTCTGACAAACAGCTAAAAAATCCTGCGGAATTACCCCAACACACATTACCCTTTCAATTTAATACAGCAGAAGAATTATTAGCGCATTGCAAAAAACAAAACTGCTCTATTGCTGAATTGATGATGAAAAATGAATTGAGTTGGCGTGATGAAAAAACCATTCGCGAAAAATTAATTCGTATTGCGAAAGCCATGGAAGACTGCATACATCACGGTTGTGTTGCAACCGAAACAATTTTACCGGGTGGATTAAAAGTAAAACGTCGCGCACCGAGTTTATATCGTAAATTACAGCAAAAAGGCGATCCAAAATTGGAAGGCACTTTATTGATGGAGTGGTTGGATTTATATGCAATTGCCGTTAACGAAGAAAATGCGGCGGGGCATCGCGTGGTCACAGCACCCACGAACGGCGCTGCAGGTATTATTCCGTCGGTGTTGGAATATATGAAACGTTTTTATTTTTATGATGAAAATAAAATGTGTGAATTATTATTAACGGCCGGCGCGATTGGTATTTTATACAAGAAAAATGCTTCTATTTCTGGCGCAGAAATGGGATGTCAGGGTGAAGTCGGTGTTGCCTGTTCGATGGCAGCGGGCGGTTTAACTGCGGCATTGGGCGGCTCCATTTATCAAGTTGAAAATGCGGCAGAAATTGGGATGGAACATAATTTAGGATTAACGTGCGATCCCGTCAAAGGTCTTGTGCAAATTCCGTGTATTGAACGCAATGCCATGGGTGCCGTAAAAGCCGTTAATGCAACGCAATTGGCATTGGCGGGTGACGGTGAACACAAAGTCTCGCTCGATATGGTGATTAATACCATGCGCGAAATTGGCAATAATATGAGTACAAAATACAAAGAAACGTCGCTGGGTGGATTGGCGGTGAATGTGATTGAGTGCTAACAAAGATTTTCAAACAAAGATTTTCATATTGAGAAAATCCTAAAATTTTGTTATAATTCAACGATGAACGAGCTGAATTTAAAACACACAAAACACCTTGATCAATTGGCGCGTCGCTATGTTTGGTGGGACACAGTTGATTGGGCATACGCGCACCCAGCAGTTTTTCTTGCTAATGTAATGGATTTGGGTAATTGGGATGATATTCAAGCATTACGACATGATGTCGGTGATAACGTTTTAAAGTTAGTTTTGATGCATGCGGCAGCCGGTTATTTTCATGCTCGTTCTTGGGATTATTGGCATGTAAAATTTGGCGTCAATCCCATTCCTGCTTTGCCAAAGCGAGATTTTTAATGTCCTTGCATTTAAACATATTACCAACCGCCCAATTAAAATTATGGCCATTGCTGAAGGATGTCCCCAAGGAATTTGTTTTGTACGGGGGAACTGCAGTAGCATTGCAACTTGGACATCGCATCTCTATTGATTTCGATTTTTTTTCTGATTTTCCATTAAATAAAGAAAAATTAATCACTCAGTTTTCATTGTTGCAGCAGTATCGACTTGTTCAGCCTGAAATAAATACCATTGACTGTATTGTAGATTTCCCAGAAGGACCCGTTAAATTGCAATTTTTGGCTAATTTGGGTGAACGGCAAAAACGAGTTGAAACACCTATTACCGCAAAAGACAATCAGTTGAAAATTGCTGCATTGCGAGATTTATTTGCCACAAAATTAAATACCATTCAACACCGCGCCGAATGCAAAGATTATATTGATATTGATGCAATGATGAAATCGGGTTTATCACTCGAGGATGGATTGGGATGTGCGGTTGCCGTGTACGGAAAAACATTTGATCCCGCATCTTCCTTGCGTGCGCTTTGTTCATATCGCGATGGAAATTTAAATGAATTAAATCAAGAAATAAAAAATTACTTATCTTTGCGGGCAGCTGCAGTTGAGAATATACCAGTAATTCAGCCTGTTTCATTTGACATCTTATAACTACAATCGCTCATTAATCACCGCCATTTTCAACGCTTTTTCAATATGGTGATTAATACCATGCGCGAAATTGGCAATAATATGAGTACAAAATACAAAGAAACGTCGCTGGGTGGATTGGCGGTGAATATGATTGAGTGTTAATTTTCGTAATAATCACCTCATATTTTTATGATTCAAACAGTGCATCCGATGTCACTACAAAAATAGGCGTTCTTATTTTTTTTGACAGTTTTTTTATTCCACTGGCAGAAATAATCGCCCAAAATAATTGTTTTTTGGTGCGTGTGCATTGTTTAAAAACACGTTCTTTATTCTCAAGTGATAACAAAAAGGATTTGTCAATTTGAAATGCATTGTTGGTATACTTAATTTCGCACAATGTAATGGCGTCATCGTTTCGATCAAATAATAAGTCGATTTGTGCGCCAGATTCTTTTGATGATTTTGGGGCATAGCGCCAACTATCAACCATGGCATCTGCACTGATCCAGCCACAAATTTCCGGACACCTTGCTAAGCGACCATTTTAACTTCAAATGACTCAGGACTTAAAAAGCCAAGTGTC